>OGGB01000009.1_pt1 | contig 201366 bp, 173 predicted proteins | sample 1571111 | NCBI WGS metagenome assembly OGGB01 (sample SAMEA2582067, study PRJEB24529) | metagenome | biome: Human gut stool | place: China | collected 2011
AGCGTGCCGCCCAGTCTTCTTCGCCGGGGGTGACATCCGGGAGCTTGATTGCCGGTGCCGGAGGCTCGGGAGCAGCTAAGTTAGCTACAGTAGCTATTTTAGCTATCTTAGCTATTTTAGCCGGCTCGGCTGTAATCGATTGCTTACGGAGGCGGTGCTCACGCGCCTTTTCCCGGGCGCGGGCGCGGCGGTCGATGGTCGGCCGCAGAAATTCAAAAGCCACCATCAACAGTGGCGGAAGCTCGGGAAGAGTTCCGTCAAGCTGATAGCGGCGGATGGCGTTGGTGAGCAATTCGGCATCGTCGGCGGCAAGGTGAGCCGTGATGGTTTCTGTCCATTGCTTGTCGAAGCGCGGAGGGCGCGATGTGATGGATGCGGTTTTCATAGCGGTAACGGTTTAGATTTATGGCGTAAAAATACGTCATGAAATAACCGCGCCAATGTACAAATGGGAAAATTTCACGGCAACGCTTTCGGACGTTGCTGTGAAGGTTATTATTCAAGCTTGTGGCTTGAAGGTTATGAGTTTAGGCTGTATGTCTCTTTGGTGAGGATATGGAAGTGTTCGGTGCGGGTGTCGCCGAGCGGGGAGGTGATGTCGCGGTTTGTGTGATGATACTTGAATCCACATTTTTCACATACTCGCTTCGATTTGTCATTTCCATCATAATACCCGCACCATACGGCATCAAGAGACAAATCATCAAAACATCTTGACAACAAGGCTTTGACTGCCTCCGGAATCAACCCTTGTCCCCAATAGGGCTTGCCAATCCAGTAGCCAATCTCCGCTTCCCCATGCGCCATATCTGCGGAATGGAGTCCGTCGGAAAACATTATTCCACAGGCACCGACAGGCTCACCGGTTTCTTTCAATACAACAGCGTAAGTCTCGGGTGCGGCAAACACAGTCCGGATAATTTCAAGACTATCATCCACAGATTTGTGCGGCGACCATCCCGCGACAGGACCTATCTCGGGGTCGCTTGCATATTTAAACATGGAGGGAGCATCGGTATCGCGCCAAGGACGCAAAATAAGTCTTTTAGTCTCAATCATTTTGATAGATAATGTAAAAGATTGTCTAAAAAGAAGGCGCGTCCGGGGGAGGGACACGCCTTTGTTATGTGTAGATAGCGTCAGCTTACTGGAGTGAGCCGTTTTCAGCTTCCTTGACCATCTCGGGACTTGCCGTGATATAGATTTCCACGCGGCGGTTCTGCGCACGACCGGCGGCAGTCTCATTGGATGCAACATAGTCAGCCATAGGAATTCCTTTGGCGGTAAGACGGGTAGGACTTACGCCGGAATTTACAAGATATGTGAGCACAGCATCGGCACGTTCGTTGGAAAGCTTTTCATTTACAGCATACGAACCGGTGTTGTCGGTAAAGCCGAGAATCTGTACATTGGTGAGAGGATTCTGCTTCAATGATACTGCAAACTGGCTAAGGTCATTCTGAGCCGAAGAGTTAAGGGTGTATTTGCCGGTCGGGAAGAGAATACCTCCGTCAAATGTAACCTTGATTGCCTGCAGGCCGTTCTGGTCGGTAGTCTGTTCAACCTGTGCATCGGGCAGGGTAGCTTCAAGCTGCTTCTGCTGATTGTCCATCTTCTTGCCGATAAGAGCACCGGCACCTGCGCCGACTGCGGCACCGATTGCACTTCCGATACCTGCACCCTTGCCTCCACCGATAAGCGCGCCAAGACCTGCGCCGACTGCAGCACCGCCGCCACCTCCGATAAGAGCACCCTTACCGGTATTGGTCATTGAACTACAACCTGAAGAGAGAAGCATACACGCTGCAAGCAGCGACGCACCTGTGATTTTTAGAATTTTCATTGTCATATTTATTTAAATTAATAAATTTTAAACTACAAAGTTAATAAATGCGTTCTATAAAAGAAAGCGATTTACCACTATTATTTTTAATACAAGATAAATGGAAAAATTGTTTTTAGACTTGAGGGATTTTCAGTAAGTTTGCATACATATTCAATATAAGGCAGATGATGGATAGTAAATTCAAGATAGGCCGGGGAGCGTTAATCTGGTATCACCTCGGAGCTATTTTAACAATAATCGCGTGGGGTGTGTCGTTTGTATCTACCAAGGTATTGCTTGACCACGGGTTACAACCGACCGAGGTATATGTCTACCGTACTTTGCTCGCATATCTGATGGTGCTCTGCGTATGTCATAAGCGTATTTTTTCCAATTCACTGCGTGACGAACTGCTCTTTGTAGCTTGCGGACTTTGTGCCGGTTCGCTCTATTTTATCGCCGAGAATACCGCACTCGAATATACATTAGTTTCAAATGTGTCACTGATCGTGACCCTTGCACCATTGTTGACCACTCTGCTCGTAGGAGCGATATACAAGAGTGAAAAACCGGGCAAAGGGGTGCTTATAGGGTCGCTTATAGCGTTGACCGGAGTTGGATTTGTGATATTCAACAGCAGTTTTGTGCTTGACGTGAAACCGCTGGGCGACCTCCTCTCGCTTGCCGCCGCGCTCTCGTGGGCGGTATATTCGCTTGTGTTGCGCAAGCTCAACGCCTTTTACACGGTGATGTTTATCTCGCGCAAGACATTTTTCTATGGAATGCTTACCGCAATCCCGTTTCTGTTCATGCAGTCGACCCATACGCCGCTTACGGTGTTCGCACAGGTGGATGTATGGTCCAATTTCCTTTTCCTCGGACTGTTTTGTTCGATGCTCGCCTTTATTATATGGGCATGGGTCAACAAAGGTCTCGGAGCCATCAAGGCAAACAATTACCTTTATTTCCAGCCGATTGTGACCCTTATCGCGTCAGCCCTGCTGCTTGGTGAAAAAGTGTCGCTTATAGGATATACCGGATGCGCGCTCATCCTCGTAGGAGTATGGGCAAGTGATCGTTGGGGAAGCACCAGAAAGAAACACTGATTTAAACAATATCTTATTCTTCCTCAAGAAATTCAATTTCCTCGATAAGACTGCGGGCAATCCCGACTGTAAGCGGGCAGTCGCGGCGCAACTCAGCTTCCGCGTAGGCGCGTGTCTCGGCGAGACGAGCCGGAAGCAAGTTGAACATAAGCCGTAACGCGGTGTAGCGCGCCAAGTCCCGCTCCGTCAATATCAATTCCTCGGCAAGCGAGCACGCCCACGGCATCTTTTTCAGCAATTTCAGGCAAAGGATGTCGGCTACTTCCGGTGTCGGGATATCGGCTATCCACTCCCGCGCCTTATCAATATCAAACTCCTCCGGCGGATAGACCATCGGTGCAAGAAGCATGCTCTCACGCGTGGAGCCGTTGTGCCATAGCTCATCGGCGAGCTGCGCCGACTGCGGTGTCTCGGCAGCGATTGCCACAAGTTGCGGCAGATTCACGCCGAAAATTATGCGGTAGGGCGCACCCATGCGGCGCATTGCGTCGGCGATAGCGCCGTTGCGCAATGCGTACATGCGATGCTTTATTTCCTGTAAGGGAGTATTAAATCGAGTCATTGGAATCAAATATTTTGTCCCAGTCTTTCCATACAGCCTCATATCCTAGTTTGCGGATGCCGTTGACTACATCTTCCGGACTTCTGCCGTCGCTCACTTCAAACTGTTCGAGCGAATCGGGCGAAACCGAGTAACCTCCCGGATCGGTCTTGCTTCCGGCACTCATCGAAGTCACTCCAAGTTTCATCATATTCTCGCGGAACACCGGATTTTCACGTGTCGAATAGCTGATATCGACATCATGGTCGAAGATGCGGAAGGCAAATGTGAGCTGCGCGAGCTCCTTGTCGCTCATCACCACGTTAGGCTGGAAATGTCCCTCAGACGGACGCATACGCGGGAAATTGACGGAAAACTTCGTCTGCCAGTAGTTTTTGCGCAGATACCGCAGATGACGCGCCATCATGGTCACGTCGGTACGCCAGTCTTCCAGTCCTATCAGCACACCCATGCCTATCTTATGTACTCCAGCCTGACCCATGCGGTCGTAACCGTTGAGACGCCAGTCGTAGATTGACTTCATTCCTACAGGGTGGTATTTCTTATAGTTTGCCTCATTGTAAGTCTCCTGGAAGCATACCACGCCATTAAGTCCCGATTTGGTGAGTCGGTGATACTCCTCCGCCTTCATCGGCTGCACCTCGATGGTGAGATTGCTGAAATAGGGGCGGCAAGTGAGGAGTGCCTGCTCGAAATAATCGACACCTGCCTTTGCGGGATTTTCGCCGCTCACAAGAAGCAGGTTTTCAAACGGACCGAGACGGCGTATCGCCTTGCACTCCTCCTCGATCTGCTCCATGGTGAGAATAGTGCGCTTGAACGGATTGTTGTGGTTGAATCCGCAGTACACGCAGGCGTTGTTGCAGGAGTTGGTGATATACATGGGAATATACATGCTTATGGTGTTGCCGAAGCGTTCCCTTGTGTATCGTCGGCTGAGCTGCGCCATCTGCTCGATGTAAGGCTCGGCGGCAGGCGATATGAGCGCCATGAAGTCGTCGATGTCGAGATTGGTCTTGCCGAGAGCAATCTCCACATCGGCACTCCGCTTCGACATTATGCAGCGGGTGGTGTCGTCCCAGTCATATTGTTTTATTTCATCGTAAAACATATTATTTTGCACAATTATCAATTACTGACTGTGATATGCGCATCGCACAAAAGTTGGGACCGCACATCGTACAGAAATGGTCGTCATCCTTGTGACTTTCCACATAATACTGTCGTGCCCGGTCGGGGTCGAGCGACAGGTTGAACTGGTCTTTCCACCGGAAGTCGAAACGAGCCTTGCTCATGGCGTTGTCGCGTATCACGGCACCGGGATGTCCTTTGGCGATGTCGGCTGCATGAGCGGCAATCTTGTACGCGATGACACCGTTTCTCACATCCTCCAGATTAGGCAGGGCGAGGTGTTCCTTTGGGGTGACGTAACATATCATCGCGGTGCCCATCCATGCAATCTGTGCCGCGCCGATAGCCGAGGTGATATGGTCGTAGCCCGGAGCGATATCGGTGGTCAACGGTCCGAGGGTATAGAACGGAGCCTCGTGGCAGGATGAAATCTGCCGGTCCATGTTCTCGCGTATCTTCTGCATAGGCACATGTCCCGGACCCTCGATAAGCACCTGCACATTGTGTGCCCACGCCTTTTCGGTGAGTTCGCCGAGCACATCAAGCTCCATGAACTGAGAACGGTCGTTGGCATCGTGGATAGAGCCGGGTCGCATGCCGTCGCCGAGCGAAACAGCAACATCGTAGCGGGCGAGAATCTCGCATATTTCGTCGAAGTGAGTGTACAGGAAGTTTTCTTCATTATGCATCACCGCCCACTGAGTCATTATCGAGCCGCCACGCGACACAATACCGGTGAGACGCTCGCCAACGATGTCGGCATGAGCGCGGAGCACTCCGGCATGTATGGTGAAATAGTCGACTCCCTGCTCTGCCTGCTCGATAAGCGTGTCGCGGTATATTTCCCATGACAGTCGGCTAACGTCGCCGTTGACTTTTTCAAGAGCCTGATATACAGGCACAGTGCCCATAGGCACAGGACAATTCCTGATAATCCACTCGCGTGTCTCGTGGATATTGTCGCCTGTCGAAAGGTCCATGAGAGTGTCACCGCCCCAGTAGCAGCTCCACACGGCTTTGTTGACTTCCTCCTCTATGCCTGATGAAAGTGCAGAGTTGCCGATGTTGGTGTTCAGTTTGACCAGGAATTTAGAGCCGATAATCATCGGTTCGCTTTCAGGATGGTTTATGTTGGCGGGGAGCACTGCACGCCCGGCTGCGATTTCATCGCGCACAAACTCGGGCGTTATGTGGCTTTCGATACCGAGAGCCTCGTTGTTCATGTTTTCGCGTATAGCCACATACTCCATCTCCGGGGTGATGATGCCCTGACGGGCAAGCGCCATCTGGGTAATCTGCCTGCCTTCTTTGGCACGGCGCGGCGCATGGCGGTGACCGAAGCGGATTGCGTCAAGCGACTTGTCGGCCTCGCGTTCACGACCATATTGTGATGTGATGCCGTCAAGCTGCTCAAGGTCATCGCGACGGGCTATCCACTCCTCGCGGGTACGCGGCAATCCCTTGTTTATGTCGATTTTTACATCCGGGTCAGTGTACACGCCGCTGGTGTCATATACATATACAGGCGCGTTTTCTGTCACAACACGCTCTCCGTCGACAATCTTTACCGTAGGTGTGAGATTGACGCGACGCATGGGGACCTTGATGTCATGAATCTTTCCATTCAGGTAGGTCTTTTCCGATCCGGGATAAGACTGTACGTTGATATCGTTGATTTCCATTGCTTATTGGTAGGGTGTTTTTGGTTTATCCGAGAAATGAGGTAAGAGGCGAGGTAGCTTCCGCGACACTGTTCTGAGAGCCAAGTCCGGCACGGTAAGCCATGCGTCCTGCCTCCACGGCAAGCTTGAATGCGCGAGCCATCTCAACGGGGTCGCCTGCTACCGCGATTGCAGTGTTGACCAGCACGGCATCGGCACCTATCTCCATCGCATCGGCGGCATGGGATGGCGCGCCGAGACCGGCATCGACCACTACAGGCACACGGCTTTCTGCTATGATTATTTCAAGCAGGTCGCGTGTCTTCAACCCCTTGTTTGTCCCGATGGGTGCGCCGAGGGGCATTACCGCCGCGGTGCCCACATCTTCAAGACGCTTGCACAGCACAGGGTCAGCCTGAATGTAAGGAAGCACGACAAATCCTTCTTTTGCAAGGATTTCGGTGGCTTTCAGAGTCTCGACAGGGTCGGGGAGAAGATATTTGGGATCGGGATGAATCTCCAATTTTATAAAATTTGTGTGGAATATGTCGCGTGACAGTTTTGCCGCAAGCACAGCCTCGCGGGCATCGCGTACACCGGAGGTGTTGGGGAGGAACTGCACCTTGTCGCGGTTTATATGCTTCAGCATGTCATCTTCGCGCGCATTATCCATGTCGATGCGCTTCATTGCCACGGTAATCATCTCCGAGCCGGAAGCGATGATTGATTCAAGCATGAGCTTGTTGGATGAAAATTTGCCGGTACCGACAAAGAGGCGGGAGTCAAATTCCCTGCCGCCTATAATTAACTTATCTTGCATTGGGTTGGATATTAGTTGTCAGTTTTCAGTTGTCAGTTTTCAGTTGTCTGGATTGAGGGCGTTAAGGAGTTGGGTGGTGTAGCGCACGGGGTCGGGGGCGTTGATTATGGAGCCGGACACGGCTATCCCCTGAACACCTGTCGCCATGATTCCGGTCACATCTTCAAGAGTGATGCCTCCGATAGCGACGAGCGGGAGCTTGTTGCCTGCCGCGGTCACTTTAGTTACAATATCTTTGTAGCCATCCAGCCCGATGACGGGGGCGAGATTTTTCTTTGTAGTGGTGCGACGGAACGGTCCGACGCCTACATAGTCGACATCGATTCCGCGGAAAGAGAGAATATCGTCGGCGGTGTTTGCTGTCACACCGATTATGGCGTGTGGACCGAGGATTTCCCTCGCTTTGCGCGGGTCCATGTCGTTTTTGCCAAGATGGACTCCGTGTACGCGCAGTTCGTTCACGAGTTCTACATTGTCATCAATGACAAGTATTATATCATTTTCCCTGCATATAGGGATGATTTCGAGAGCAGTGCTCTTCAGCTCGTCGTAGGTGGCATCTTTCATGCGGAGCTGTATCCATTTGCATCCGCCTTCTATTGCCATTTGTACTTCTTCCGGTATCGTGTAGCGGTCAGATGGGTGAGTTATGAATTGAAGCATGGGAGTGGGGAGTTGTCAGTGTTCAGTTGTCAGTTTTCAGTTGTCAGAGTTCAGAGGAGAAGTGGGTGAGGCGTGAGTGCAGGTCGTCGAGCGATTGCGCTCCGAACAGATAGCCGAGCACGGCATATCCTTTGAAGGGATAAGCCGACAGTTCAGGCAACCGTTCCGGGGTGATTCCGCCGAGCGCCACTACTTTCCCTTCGGGGAGTGCGAGGAGCTGACTGTCGGTAAACTCTGCCGAATAACCGGGCTTTGAGATGCTCGGGAATATAGGGCTGAGCGTAAGATAGTCATGACTGTCTTTATACGTCTCTACCTCCGCGACGGTGTGACATGTGCGGCTTACAGCCCCACGGTACATCGGGGGAGCTTCAGGACAACGTGAATTGAGGTGAATACCACCGAGATTAAACTCGTTGAGCAGTTCAAAATGGCCGTGAAGCCTTAACCGGGAATGCAGTCGTGTAGGTATGCGTTCAATCACCGCTTTCACATCGCGCAATGTCGCGGAGGGATGTCGCAGATGCACATAATCCCATCCCGCTTCAAGAATCGTCTTGATCCACAAGGCTTCATCATGAAACGGCTCTGCAGGCGTTATTGCAATCCTGAGCGGCGTGTTATCCACCATAGAAAGGTTCGATTACCAATACCGAGTCGCCTTCATGTAGCATTGTGGCATCACGGTCGACCAATGGCACAACTTCGCCGTTAAGAGCTGTGGCTATACCTTCGGGATTTATTCCCGCAAGGTCGAGAGCACCCTGCAGCGTGGTGTTGTCGGGTACTGTCATCGCTTTGTTGTTTACTGAAATATTCATAATCTATGTCATTTAGAATTTATTATCGCAGGTGTCGGAGAGAATAGATGGTTGACCGGTCCGTGACCGTGACCGATGGTTATGCCGGCTCCGTGTCGGAGAGCTTCGGTGATGTAATATTTTGCCTTGCTGACACTTTCCGTAAGGTCGAAGCCGCGGGCGAGGAAGGATGCTATAGCCGACGACAGCGTGCAGCCCGTTCCGTGGGTATTGGTGGTGTCAACGCGGCGCGATTCAAGCAAAACAGGAGTGTCACTGTTCTCAACAGCAAGATAATCGACCGACATATCGGAGTCAATATCACGGTCACCACCTTTGAGAAGTATGTTTTTTGCACCCAAGCTCCGGAGTGCGGCTATCTGGAGGGTGATGTCAGATGTGCCGGTGAGCAGACGTGCTTCGTTGGCATTGGGCGTAATGAGTGTAGCTACCGGTATCAGCCGTTTCACAATCATGTCGATTGCCTCGTCGGTGATGAGTTTGTCGCCTGATGTCGCGACCATTACCGGGTCCAGCACTACATTGGAGGCAGCGCGGGCGACAAGCCTGTCGGCAACCACACGCACGGTGTCGGCTGAGAAAAGCATACCTATCTTTACTGCATCGGGACGAATGTCATCAAACACGGCGTCAATCTGCCCCCCTACGATTTCGGGTGCGACACCCGCCACGTCTCTCACGCCGACAGTGTTTTGCACGGTGATAGCAGTGATGGCGGTCATGGCATATACACCGAGAGCCGACATCGTTTTGATATCAGCTTGTATGCCCGCGCCGCCGGAGGGGTCGGAGCCGGCTATGGAAAGTGCCGTGGTGTACAGATTCATAAAAACCTTTTTATCTAATAACAAAATAATAGACAAAAAGGCTTTCAAGATGGTCAACAATCCCTTCGCCGGTGTTAGCCGTGTCAGGTTCGGAGGGTATAATCTCAGCTCGTCACGACGACGGGCACCCCTTTGTCTATGTATGCAAAATTAGTAATATTAATAAATTTCACCAAATATTTTTTACTCTATGGTGAAAGTGAAACGGTCTGCTTCGGGGAGTACCGGAAATTTGGTGCGGAAAGAGTCGAGCGATTCCTTGGACAAATCAGCGGAAATCACCGGCTCTCCCGGTTTCTCACCAAGAATCTTTCCTTTCGCATCAATAATTATTGATATACCGGCATATTCACCATAGATATCCGTTCCGGAACGATTGCAGCCTATCACATACGACTGATTTTCGATGGCACGGGCTATAAGCAACTGTTTCCAGGGATAGGCGCGTGAATCGGGCCAGTTCGCCATTATTATCAGCAAGTCATAGGCTCCATCATGATTGCGGAGCCAAGCCGGAAAGCGGAGGTCGAAGCATACAGCCATAGCGATATTCCATCCCCGGAAGCGGAACACCGGCAGATGAGATGTGCCGCGTCGATAGGCGATATCTTCCCCGCTGAATGAAAAAAGGTGATGCTTGTCATAAAAATATGTGTCGCCCGACGGTTCGACAAAAAATGCCCGGTTATATACGGCATCGCCGTCACGCGCTATAAAAGAGCCGCAGATGGCGATTTTGTGTCTGGCGGATAGACTTCGCATCGCTGTCATGGTGACTCCGTCAACACTTTCCGCTAAAAGTGCCGACTGCGAAGGGTCACATATAAAACCGGTAGTAAACATTTCAGGCAACACCGCAATGTCATAGCCCTCGGGCAATGATTCAATCAGTCGTGATGCCTCGGAGATGTTGCGGGTCTTGTCGCCTGATGCTATGTCAAGCTGTAATGCAGCCACTTTTAAGATATCACTCATCGTCGGTAATGAATTTGTCAGGATATTTTGCCGAAAAACGGCTGTAGAATTTCTTTATTTCCCTAAGGTCGGCATCCACATCACCCGTGGGGGTGAACTGATGCGTGATTTCTATGTATTTACGCTTGTAATCTATAGCACCGAGCAGAAGCGGCACATTTGCCTCCATCGCTATGTGGAGAAATCCGTGACGCCATTTCGCGGTAGCCTTACGTGTGCCTTCCGGAGTGATGGCAAGCACAAGACGCTGTGAGTCATTAAATTTCTCGACAATGGTTTTTGTGAGCGAAGCCCCCCTCTTTTTAGGCACGGGTATGCCGCCAATCGCCCGGAAAAAGTATCCCAGCGGCCATGTAAACCAAGCTTCTTTCATCAGGAATCCCGCCTTACGCCCTATAGAAATATAGGCAAGTTCTCCCAGGATGAAATCCCAGTTGCTTGTGTGAGGGGCGACACAAATAAGGCATTTAGCATAATCGGGTGTGGTGATGTTCACCTTCCACCCGATTATTTTAAGGATAAGTCTTGACAGATTCATTTATTTCGCCGCAGCCTTGTTGCGTTCTTTCTGTTCGGCGGGAAGAGCCTCGTTCATCTGATTCACGATGTCGTCAACGCCTTTCTTGAAATCTGATATGAGTTTGTGGTAAGCCTTACGGAAATATGCCTCACGAGCTTTCTTGTATTCGTGATGAGATTCAAAATTGCTCTCGCTCTTGTCAAAAGAGAACGACACATTTTCGATTGTTACAAACTGTAGGTCGGCGATATTGAAGATTATCTCATCTATTTTCTGAGCATCCACTCCGGGAACATAGTTGCGGGTTATGATACATTCGCCTGCCATGTTGCCGCAAGCAGCCTTGATAGCTTTCTTGAGTCTGCGTTTGTTTGCCATAATTGTTATGTTTGAAATGAGTAATTCACTGCGAATATAACAATTTTTTATCAATAAACGATTGCCCCGGCAAGAAAAAGTTTAGAGTCGGAATGTGACCGGAAATATACAGTAGACGGGGACTCTGGTGCCGTTGATGCGACCGGCTTGCCAGTTTGGCATAGACCCGAGTATCCTTACCGCCTCACGGTCAAGCGACGGCTCTACCCCGCGCAACACATTAACGTGGGTTATTTCTCCGTCGGGCTGGACTATGAAAGAGCAGAGCACCCTGCCGTGAATCTTGTTTTTATATGCCTCGGCGGGATATTTGCGCGATGAATTGATATATTGCACCAGGGCATTGTTGCCTCCGGGAAACATCGGGGGTTCATCGACCATTTCATATTCATAAGCTTCAATGATTTCTGCAGAAAATGACTGTTGCATTTCCTGGATGTCTGTCATGGCAAGAGTCTGCTGGGTTGTGTGGGCTATTATCCGCCTCGCCTGAGCCGGTGCAGTGATGATACCTCCGGCAGCCAGCAATGATAAGATTATAAGTCGTAGGTTGAATAAATCCATTGTTTACTGGTGAAATGTATTGCAAATATAAAATGCCTGATTTACATTTACAATTATCAGGCGGCTATTTTGCATTTGTTTAGCGATGTTTCAGGTTTGTTAGCAAATTAAACGAGGTCTCACGCAATATGCCGCGATGAAATACGTTTACCATAACAGTTATGAATCTACGCAGTGTCATATCATTTTTAGGACTGGGCTTCGGCATCGCTGCTGCCAATGGTGCCGACGGCTCCACGGCATATAATTTTCTTGATGTCACATCTTCAAGCCATATCTACGGGCTTGGAGGCGTCAATATATCTATCATAGAGGATGATATCAATGTCATAGACCAGAATCCGGCATTGCTCGGCCCGGAGATAGAGCGTCAGCTCGGTGTGGACTATATGCGTTATCTCGGTGAGTCTAATTTTGCCGGGGTGCGCTATGGTATGGCGGCAGGGGAGCATGGAGCCTGGGCGGCGGGGATAAAATATTTCGGCTACGGGTCGATGAAGAGCGCCGACGAGACCGGTAATGTTACCGGTACGTTCAGCCCGAAGGATATATGTTTTTCCGCTTCATATTCTCATGATATAACCGGGTATCTGCGCGGCGGTATCACACTTAAAGGAATCTACTCGGCATACGATGCCTACAGTGCATTTGCCATCGCCACCGACCTCGGAATAAATTATTTTGACGATGAGAGAGACCTGTCGCTTTCATTTGTCATAGCCAATCTTGGCGGACAGGTGAAACGCTTCAACGAGACTTACGACCGTCTTCCCGTAGACATCAGGCTTGGCTTTACAAAGGGACTTGGCACGATTCCGTTCCGCATATCGATTACGGCGTGGAATCTTACAAAGTGGAAATTACCTTATATAAATGTGGGTGACGGTACATCGTCATCCGCTTTTGAGAAAAAGGAATCCTTTGCCTCCAATCTGTTCCGTCATCTTGTGTTCGCTGCCGAATATGTGCCGTCGGACCGCCTGTACATCGGACTGGGTTATAATTACAAGACCCGTACCGACATGAGCACCTATTCACGCAGTTTCCTGTCGGGATTCTCGGCTTGTGCGGGAATCAATGTCAGCCGTTTCGGGGTAGGAGTGGCAATCGCCCAACCTCATACCGGCGCGACTACATTCATGCTAAATCTCAATATGCGTCTTTATGAGTTTTGAGATAGCCGCCGGTCGGCAAATATTCGTCAATCAGATTTAAGTTGTAGGATTTTAGGGTAAATTTTGCTTGTTTGTGCGTGGATTTGGCAATAAAATTGCTAAATTTGTTGCATAAACATGATTTTGCTATAAAGAAATAACTAAAACCTATCATTAATGATTAAAAATTTACTCTTATCAGGTGCGCTGATGTCAGTGCCCGCATTGATGCTTAATGCCGAGACCAAAGTGTACACGATGGATGAACTTGGCGATGAAGTGTATGTTTCGCCCAATGGAAAGTTTGTCTCAGTAGGCGATTATGAACAGAATCTGTCTTATATCTGGAGTGCGGATAATCCCGAGACTTTCGCTCCGCTACCTGGTGAAGTCGTGGCATACGATGTTGATAACAATGGCACGGTAGTCGGCTCGATACAATCGGAACCCGGTATTTTCAGTGCTTGTGTCTGGGAGAATGGCGAATGGCAACTTTTGCCAAGCCATGAAGCCGTTGTGAACACTGCCGAGGCAAACTGCATATCAGGTGATGGAACGGTCATAGCAGGAACACAATTTATCAATGACCCGACCAGTGCGATTAAGGGCAGGTATTATCCTTGTATCTGGAAGAAGGGAGAAGACGGTTCATGGAAGCTTACTGCATATACCGACATTAAACTTCCGGACCATCAGGGCTTTTTGACAAAATGTCTGTATGTAAACGGCGATGATATCATAATTGGCGGTCGTCTTTACTGCGGCATCGGGTCGGAAGTGCCGGCAATGATAATAAATGGTGAATTGAAATTTTGGAATGAGCTTGCTTCCTATAGTGAGCCGTTTATGTTTCAGGGTAAATATATTGCCTATGATGAAAATGGCAATCAATATCGAACAACAGATCCTGATGACCCCAATATATTCTACACAACCTATGTGACCATTGATGGATATCGCGATGGGGAAACAGGTGAATATTTCTCCGGCGAATTTTCATCAGTTGACAAGTACGGCAATTTCTATGGATACCGCACACGCGCTTTTAATGTGGCTGAAGATGGCTCCGGCGAGCTTGTAAACGGTGCGACAATATATAATTTCAGCACTGAAGAATGGACCGATAATCCTGATTACACCAATTTTGTCATCGGTACCGGTGATGATAAATACGTTTTCCCGATGGGTGATCGTGTGATTGTCGACGGTGTTGAAAAAACATTGACCGAAACTTTCGGATTCAGTGTGACACGCACATTATCCTCTGTGAGAAGCATATCGGATGATGGAAAAGTAATTGGCGCCAATCTATCGGAACTGCATCCCGGAACAGGGGAGATGTTATATTACCCTGCAGTAATTGTGCTTGACGAACCGCTTGTAGCCGGGATTGATGACGTTGTCAGCGAAAACGGAATTACAATTATCGTGTCAGCAGGTCGCGTAGATGTTGCAGGTACTGATGACGTGACAATCTATGATCTCAAAGGCTCTGTAGTAAGCAATGCTGTTACATCCTATGTCGCTCCGGGCATGTATATAGTGAAAGCAGGTGACACCACCCGCAAGGTGTTTGTCAAATAAAATAGCTCGCGATGAAAAGTCGTGGAATCATATTAGCAGGTATTATGTCGATGTCATGGATATCCATGACATCGACTGCTTCCATATATACCCTGGATGTCAGTTCGGGAAAATTGCCGAACGATGTAACTGTCGTTGACGGTGACGGACTTGAACTTGAATCTGCAGTCTACAAGAAAGGTAAGGGTGTGACAGATGCCGGGTGGACCGTAGACCGCTACGGAAGTCAGGGTTATGTACTGGTGAGCCCTACTTATACCTTGACACCGGGCAAGCAGGACAATCGCATGACACTTCCCTCCGTGACTATAACCGGCGATAATGCTGTTATGCGCTGGGGTGCAGTCTCGGTGCACCCCGATTGCCTTGACTCTTACGAGGTTATTGTTGCCACGCCCGAAGGAAAAGAAGATGTGATTTTTTCCACTGTCGGAGAATCGGCTGAATGGACGATGCATGTCGTGGACTTGTCGGAGTATGCCGGCAAAGAAATCAGCATAATGTTTGTCGTCACCTCCGAGCATGGCTACCTGCTTGCTATAGACGATATCGAGATAGGGGAGATGACCGACACGAAATTTCAAGTAGCGGATCTCACGCGCCGTTATGCCGGGATAGATGAAGAAAAAGTTAAGGTTACCGGGACTGTAACCAATCTCGGGAAGTCGCTTGATTTTATCGAGGTGGTGTGTAAGGTCGGTGATGAAGTCGTCGACCGGCAACCCGTTAACGAAGGTTTCTCCACAGGCAATGTGTTAGAATATGAATTTGAGGTGACACCGGAACTTAACCGGTCGACACATTATTATATATGCGGCATCGATGGTGAAGGTAATGAGACGGCGATTCATGATGACAGTTTCTTCACCTCCTATTTCCGTCGTACCCTTCTTGTGGATAAGGGCACCGGCATGTGGTGTAACAACTGTCCCGACGGCATATTGACGCTTGAATCGCTTCAGGCGCGTTACGGCGACCAGCTGATAGCTGTCGAGACCCATGCCGGTAATGATGTCCTTGCTGTAAAGGAATATTGGGATGCCCTTAAATTTTATGCTGCTCCATATTTCAAGCTGAACCGCAACGAGTCTACATCCTACGGAGATGACTCCCGTTTTTCAAGAGAATATGAGGCAATGACTTCATGGATGATAGAGTTTTCGGAGCTTATATTGACCGGTGACCATCTTTCCGTAGGAGTAAAAGCGATGTCGGCTCTTGATGTGGATAATAACGCCGACCGTTATCGCATAAGCTATTTGCTTACGCGCGACTATGACGAACAACCGGAAGGAATGTTGTTTTATCAGTCTAACAACATGACGAGTGCAAGAGGCAAGCGATTCTATTATCTGCCTTCGACTATACCGGGAAAGCTGATAAAATTCCATGACGTGACGTTACCTTCGGAAATGGCATTTACCGGCATAGAATCATCACTTCCGGCTGTAGTTGAGCCATATAAAGAGTATCAGGCGAAATGGGATATTCCCGTTGCCGGTTATCCTGCCGATATGAAAGGAATTAATATCGTGGTTTATGTGCTCGACACATCGATGGGACGCATAAAGAATGCCGCCACAATGACTCTCGACCATTGGAATGAAGTGACTTCCATTGACAGTGTGACAGGAGATAGTGATATGGGGCTAACCATGACTTCAGACGGTCATTGCCGCATAACATTTGGCGCGACAACTGAACAGGAGCCTTACACGCTTGAACTGTTCAACGTGTCGGGCACAAGATTATATTCCGTGGATGGATATACCGATGATTGCGGGAGTGCTGACTATAATTTTTCCTTGCCGAAAGGCGTGATTATAGCGCGCCTGAATGCCGGAGACCGTTCCGTCGCAAGAAAATTTGTAATAAAGTAAACAGTCAAATTAATTTTCAGGATTATGAAAGGATTTGTGTTTTTCGTATTGGCAATATTGCCACTTTTAAGTTACGGGCAGACAGAACCGGCTGACTCAGTCGACATAGATCTTTTGCCTGATAATCCTGAGATGATGACACCACGCCTGGAAGGAATGGCAAGTGGTATTAACCTGGACACTTTATCTTATAGCAGACGACTGTTTCTATATGGTCCGGGGCATCGGTTTGACTACGGTGCACCGGAATTGAAATATGCGCCGGGTGAAACGACTTTGTTTGCAATGCCCGGAGCACGCTTTATTGCCACGGGTGCAACCACCACAATGCCTGGGCTTATGACCGTTAACAGCGGTGCAATCGGCATAACGGGACAAATAGATAATCTTTCGCTGTATGCCGGTGCAATAGCCAATAAATATGGCTATTATCTTGGAGTGCATAATCAATATGGGGTCAATGCCACGATGTCGTATGCGTTTTCACCCGATATGTCGGCTACACTCTTTGGGTCATATTATTTCGGCAATCCGCCTGCACTGGGTGGCGGATTGCCGTTGCCTCCCGCAATGATAGGGTATTATGCCACATCGAAGTTTGGAGGATATATGGACTACCGGATTAACGAACGGTTTGGTGTCATGGTCGGAGCCCAGGCGGTGCAGCGGGTCGGGACAAGACGATATGAAGCTGAGCCGATAGTGACGCCTTACGTAAGTTTCGGGAAAGTACAGATTGAATTGCCGGTGGGACAAATCTTAAATGGAATTTTGCGCGATTATGTGATAAAAAAACATTAACTTTGTATCGCCGATTATAAGCAGTGTTTTGTAATCCTCATCGGAGGGCAAGATATCATGCCGGATAAGATGACCGGGTAAAACCTCAATTCTTATACGGCTATTTTTATGTTTAACCCTCAATGACGTAAATTATGCAACGTGATTCAATCAATCTCGGGGAAGTAAAGATACCCCGGCTTTTCAGGATTTATTTAATCCCGACTCTCTTAGGCATGTTGTCGCTTTGCGCCGTGACGGCGACCGACGGGATATTTGTCGGTCGCGGTATAGGAAGCGATGCTCTCGCCGCTGTAAATATTTGTATTTCGCCCACGATGGTAATAATGGGCATAAGCCTGATGCTCGGAGTCGGTGCCTCTGTCGTATCGTCGATACATCTTGCGGGAGACAATGCCAAGGCGGCACGTATCAACATAACGCAAGCGCTTGTTACGGGAACAGCGGTCGTGATATTGTTCCTGCTCGCCACGCTTGCATCGCCCGAAACCACGGGGAGAATACTCGGATCGTCGGAGACATTGATGCCGCTTGTAAAAGAATATATGCCGTGGATATTCGTGACGTGCCTGTTTCAGTCGTGGTGTGCAATCGGACTGTTTGTAATACGCCTTGACGGGTCACCGAAATATGCCATGTGGTGTAACGTGATTCCCGGCTTACTAAATGTGCTGCTCGACTACATCTTTATTTTCCCCATGCAGGCGGGTGTGAGAGGTGCGGCGATAGCCACCTGCATAAGCTGTGCGGTAGGTGGAATTATGGTTATGGGCTATATCGGCTTTTTTGCCCGGACACTGCGCCTTATAAAATTGAAACTCAGCCGCAAGAGTATTGCCCTTACTGTACGCAACATCGGTTATCAGTGCAAGATAGGAATCTCGGCTTTGCTCGGAGAGGCAACCATGGGAATGTTGATGCTTATGGGCAATCTCATGTTTATGCGCTACATAGGTAATGACGGGGTAGGAGCCTTCAGTATCGCCTGCTATTATTGTCCGTTTGTGTTCATGATAGGCAACGCCATCGCACAATCGGCGCAGCCTATCATCAGCTACAATCATGGACTTGGCAGTCACAAAAGGGTTGTGGCGACCGAGAGGCTTGCGATATTGTCGGCGGTCGGTTGCGGTCTTATCGTGACATGTGCGTTTGTGTTTATGCCGTCAGTGATGGTCAGCCTTTTTCTTGACAGCTCACTTCCTGCGGCGAAGATTGCAGTTGCCGGATTCCCACTGTTTTCAACAGCATTCGTATTTTTCATATTTAATCTTACCGCGATAGGCTATTTCCAGAGTGTCGAAAAGGTAGTGCCGTCAATCGTGTTTGCTCTTTTGCGCGGAGTCGTGTTCCTTATTCCGGCATTTATCTTTATGCCTCAGATATTCGGCGATTCGGGCATCTGGCTTGCCTTATTTGTCTCGGAGATTCTCACATCGCTTTGTATCGTAGCATTTTATCTCTACAACAGAAACCGATGATAACACAGTAGCGATTTTAAGAGATTGTAAAATATTTCTCATATAGTTTGGTTTATATTATAAACTGTATTATATTTGCCAAAGTAAAAGAGCGGAATCGCGCGACCGCTCTTTTTTAAGAGAGAAATGGTTTATAAAATAAACCGATTTATAATTTACAAACAAAGGAATATGGAAGAAAAAGAATTAACGCCAGGTGAAGGAATAGACCTGATTACAATGATGATTACAAGCACCAAGAGACATCTGACAAAAGGTGAGGGTAATATGCTGTTATTCTGGGGCTATTTATGTGTAGGGGTAGGAATACTTGCCCTTTTGCTCGGTTATCTGAAATTTGGAGTATGTGTTGATATACCTTTGTGGCTGATACAGGCAACTGCATGGCTCGTACCGCTTATTGGTATTCCCTATACCATATATGTAATGCGGCGTAAGCGGGTGCGCCGTAAGGTATTGACTTATAGCGACAGGCTGACAACATCATTGTGGAACTATGTATTATGGCTTGCTCTTGCAGCTTTCCTTACAGGTCTCGTGTTTTTTACTTCAAGCGTCAAGGCATGGTACATAATGGAATTATATGCGTTTTTTGTAATCGGTATGGCGGTGACATTTCAAGGCATCATAATAAGGGAATGTTCTTTGGTGTCAGGGGGTGCTTTCAGTGTTATATGCGGAGGGTTTCTGACTACCGGACTTATATGCGATGTCGACTGGATTAACATGGTTTCGCTGCCGTTGTTTATCATCGATTTTATCGTAATGATGATTATTCCGGGACACATCCTTAACCATAAGGCTGCAAAAGAAGATGAAAGAGCTTGACCCGCTGTTACATTCCCAGTTAAGATTGGGCGTGATGTCCATCTTGATGAATGTTGCCGAGGCTGATTTCGTTTACCTGAAGGAAAAGACAGAGTCAACCGCCGGTAACCTTAGTGTGCAGCTTGATAAACTTAGTACAGCGGGTTATATAACAGTAGAGAAAAGTTTTGTCGGCAAGAAAACCCGTACATTATGCCGGGTCACGCCGACAGGTAGACATGCTTTTGAAAAATATGTTGATGCGTTAAAAGAATATCTTAATCTGTAATCGCCGTCAAGATGTATAAGAAATAAGATATTTCCAGCCGTGAGGTGGTGCGGGCGGATTGTCGGTTTTAGAGAATCTGCCCGCATGACCGTGAAATCGTTCATCTTCATAGAAGTGACATAATCCTATTCCACAGTCAATCAACGACAGATTGCTTTTCGGGGTATAATAGAAATGCACAGTATCGCCGATGACTAATGCACGCCAAGGCTGGGAATTGACTGATGATGGGGCGAGACGCATCATCTCCAACGCCTCGGCAAATCGGTTGCCGGGCGACACCTCGCGGGTAAAGTCGGAGTAAAAGAACAGTTTTTCAAACGGTTTGCGATTTTTGCTACCGAAAGTGAAGCGGGTGAGCCGTTCCCTTATTCCGGGTTTAGCCGCAATACCTACGGGGCATACTATCCGTAACGACTCTCCGTCGCGCCATAATTCGCCACGTTCAAAGTCGGAACCCTTGAATGTAGCGGCAATCCAACAACTTCCGAGACCGAGCTGCCATGCCTGAAGCACAACCTGTTCAAAGCGGAATCCGGCAGAGAGCGCCGACGCGTCATCATTGCCAAATGCGACGAGGAAAAAGTCGGATGCGCCCTTTATCGTGCCGTAAGTGCCCGGGGTGTAACCGGCTTTCAAATCAAAATTTTTCAAGCGAATCGACACATTGCCGCCGAACGGGCTGAAAGAATCCTCAATCGCAGTCAGTAGCGCGGATTTCTGTGAATCGGAAATACTTTCTCCATTAAAAGTGCGCATTGAACGGCGCTCATTCATCGCCTCGATTATATTCATAAATGTGTAATGTATCAGGTTGTTTAGACAAGAAGAGTCAGCCACTTACTGCGGCTGACTCTTCATTATAGGTTAATTAACTGATTAGTCTTCGCCGTTCAGGATTTCAAGCATCTTGATTGCCGATACGGGGATACGGGTACCGGGACCGAAGATAGCCGCTACGCCAGCCTTGTAAAGGAAGTCGTAGTCCTGTGCGGGAATCACACCGCCAGCCGTCACGATAATATCCTCACGACCAAGCTTCTTGAGCTCTTCAATCACCTGAGGTATGAGGGTCTTGTGACCTGCTGCAAGAGATGAAACACCGAGAATATGCACGTCATTCTCCACAGCCTGACGAGCGGCTTCAGCCGGAGTCTGGAACAACGGTCCCATATCGACATCAAATCCGCAGTCGGCGTAACCTGTGGCAACAACCTTGGCGCCACGGTCGTGACCGTCCTGACCCATCTTCGCAATCATGATACGGGGCTGACGGCCTTCCTTCTTTGCAAACTCCTCACACATCTGCTGAGCGCGGATGAAGTCGGGGTCTTGCTTGGTTTCGTTGCTATACACGCCTGAAATAGTTCTGATTACTGCTTTATAACGGCCAACCACCTCTTCGCATGCGTCGGATATCTCGCCGAGGGTAGCGCGCAGACCGGCAGCCTTCACTGCGAGGTCAAGGAGATTGCCTTTCTTTGTACGTACACACTCGGTGATGTCGGCGAGCGCTTTCTTGACAGCCGCCTCGTCGCGGTGAGCTTTCACGTCGTTAAGACGCTCAATCTGCTCCTTGCGCACCTCAGTGTTGTCGATTTCAAGGATATCGATAGGATCCTCATGGTCAAGACGATACTTGTTGATACCTACGATTGTCTGACGACCGGAGTCGATACGAGCCTGAGTGCGTGCAGAAGCCTCCTCGATACGGAGTTTCGGCAGACCGGTCTCGATAGCCTTCGCCATACCGCCGAGTTTCTCGATTTCCTGGATGTGTTCCCATGCGCGGTGAGCAATCTCGTTGGTGAGTGACTCAATGTAGTAAGAGCCTCCCCACGGATCGACCTGCTTGGTGACGTAGGTCTCTTCCTGGATATAAATCTGGGTGTTACGGGCGATACGTGCCGAGAAATCGGTAGGAAGTGCGATAGCTTCGTCAAGTGCATTGGTGTGAAGCGACTGGGTGTGACCGAGAGCGGCGCCCATAGCCTCGATACAAGTTCTGCCGACATTGTTGAAGGGGTCCTGCTCGGTAAGCGACCATCCGGAAGTCTGGCTGTGAGTACGCAGAGCGAGTGATTTCGGATTCTTCGGGTTGAACTGGCTTACAATCTTAGCCCACAACATACGTGCAGCGCGCATCTTGGCAATCTCCATGAAGAAGTTCATGCCGATAGCCCAGAAGAATGACAAACGCGGAGCAAACGAGTCGATATCCATACCGGCATTAACACCGGCGCGAAGGTATTCAAGACCGTCGGCAAGGGTGTAGGCAAGCTCGATGTCGCAGGTAGCGCCTGCCTCCTGCATGTGATAGCCTGAGATTGAAATCGAGTTGAACTTAGGCATGTTCTTTGATGTATATTCAAAGATGTCGGCGATTATGCGCATCGAGAATTCCGGCGGATAGATATATGTGTTACGCACCATGAACTCCTTGAGAATATCGTTCTGGATGGTACCTGCCATTTCTTCAAGTTTTGCGCCCTGCTCAAGACCGGCGTTGATATAGAAGGCGAGTACGGGAAGCACCGCACCGTTCATGGTCATTGACACAGACATCTTGTTCAAGGGTATGCCGTCGAAGAGCACCTTCATGTCTTCAAGCGAGCAGATAGACACACCGGCTTTGCCGACATCACCTACCACACGCTCATGGTCGGCATCGTAACCACGGTGAGTGGCAAGGTCAAACGCCACTGACAGACCTTTCTGACCTGAAGCGAGGTTACGGCGATAGAATGCGTTTGACTCGGCTGCGGTAGAGAATCCGGCGTATTGGCGGATAGTCCAGGGGCGCAGAGGGTACATCGCGCTGTACGGGCCACGGAGGAAGGGGGGGATACCAGACATGAAGTTAAGGTGTTCCATTCCTTCGAGGTCTTCTTTAGTATATATGGGTTTGACGGGAATCAACTCCGGAGTGAGCCAATCTTCACCGTGGGCAACGGCACCATGCTGAGCGCCGAATGCATCTTTTGTTATATCAATTGTTTTAAAATCGGGTCGCATTGTGTTTCTTATTTAAGAAGTTTGGCATTGAATGATTGAAGAGTCTCGAGTACGTTGCAGCGCACGTGGATAAAGTCATTTATGCCGACAGCCTGAAGCTCTTCCATGCAGGCGGGAGCACCGGCGACAACAAACATCGCGCGGCCGTCGAGATACTTGAACGCCTCGGGAGCGAGAGTGGCATATTCATCATCGCTTGAGCAGAGCACGATGACATCGGCACCTTTCTCAATAGCTGCATCGACACCTTCCTGTACGGTGTCGAAACCGAGATTGTCGATGATTTCATAACCGGCACAACCGAAGAAGTTGGTTGAGAACTGCGCACGAGCAAGACGCATGGCGAGATTGCCGATTGTGAGCATAAATACCTTAGGACGGTTGGATGCTGCCTCTGTTGCAAGACGGAGAGCCTCGAAATCGCTTGCAGCGCGTTTGCGTGACAGACCGGTGCCTTGTGCTTCGCCGCCTTCTTCGTGGTGACATCCGCAGCTGCATCCGGTAGTCTCGATCTTCTGTGCTGCAGTCTCGTTGATGTTAGGATACTGGTTGGTACCGAGAAGTATTTCCTTGCGACGAGCCACATCTACATGACGCTTTTCAGCAGTAGCATTGATTGCCTTCTGTATGGAGTTGTCGTTGATGCAAGCGAGGAATCCGCCTTTTTCTTCAACATCAAGGAAGAGTTTCCAAGCCTCTTTTGCAAGGGAAACAGTAAGAGTCTCTACATAGTAAGAACCGCCTGCCGGGTCAACCACCTTGTCAAGATGACTTTCCTCCTTAAGAAGGAACTGCTGGTTGCGGGCTATACGCTCCGAGAATGCATCGGGAGTCTTGTAAGGCACGTCAAACGGAGTGGTGGTGATTGAATCAACACCGGCGAGAGCAGCCGACATGGTTTCGGTCTGCGAACGGAGGAGATTTACGTGAGCATCGTAGATAGTCTGGTTGAATCGCGAAGTCACGGCATGACAAAGCATCTTGGATGACAGCTTTGATTCAGGCTTGTACTGCTCGACAATCTGTGCCCATACCATGCGGGCGGCACGGAACTTGGCGATTTCCATAAAGTAGTTGGATGATACACCCATGTTGAACTTGATACGGCGAGCCACTTCGTCAGCTTTTACACCGGCATCGGTGAGCATAGTGAGCCATTCGGCACCCCAGGCGAGGGCATAGCCGAGTTCCTGGAAAATATAGGCACCTGCATCACAGAACATATAGGAATCCACAGCAAGCACACGCAGTTCGGGAACAATCTTTACGACATCGAGCAATTCGAGTGCCATAGCCTTGATATCGCCGGGGAATTGTGTGCCATGCTTCAAGGCGCGACGCATGGGGTTGAAATCTATCGAACCGTGGAAATCGTTGAGCAACCCGTTATTGCGCAAGTAATCCACAAGCACTTTGGCAAGACTTATAGCCTTGCGTGGACAGCATTTGAAATTCAGTTCATATTTCTTTATGTCAATGCCGTCAAGAAGAGTCTTGACATCAGCTTCCGACTCCAGTGTCACGTTAAAACCGAGGGAAGTCACACCTTTGGTAATGATCTCTTTAGCCACCGCATTAGCTTCAGCGGGGGTCTCGGCAAGCACTTCCTGACGAATCAGCCAGTCGTTGTCAGTGCGTGTTCCGCGCACATAGGGATACTCTCCGGGAAGGGTATCGACTGTCTTGAAGTCGGCAATGTTTTCGGCACGGTAAACCGGCTCGACATTGAAGCCTTCATTTGTTCTCCATACTAATTTCTTGTTAAAGTCGGCACCTTTTAAATCGGCTTCGACCTTGGCTCTCCACTCTTCGTAAGAGCACTCAGGAAACATGTCGAACAATTTTTCTTTTTTTTCTGCCATGATCTTGGTATTAATTGGTATAAACTTTTAGTTTTTTAGTAAATATGGTCTTTGATTATGTGGTTAACACGGTAAATATCAGTCTACCGTCTTACAAAGGTACAAAAACCGTGCCGATTAAAGCAAATTTTTATAAGATAATAAATTCCAAATAGCGAAAAATTTCCATAAAAGCCCCTTTCTGGACAAATGCATCGGGGAGGGTGGTTATTTACGCGGGTTAATGATGCGCTCTCCAAGATATTTTGCAAACTCTCCGCGCAGTCGCTGGAGCTGCACGTGGGCTTCCATGAGCGAACGTATCTCTTCGGGATCTGCCGACGGTGACGAGGCTACACGCTTCAGGTCGTCATGCAGTTTGCGGATACGACATTCGAGTATGGCATCCTTATATTCATATATCGCACGTGGCACCAATTCTCCAAGACGTTCCTCATCGGTCTCTACGTGTGCGTATTTGGTGTGAACTTTGCTTAGCACATGCTTGTCGGCAACGAGTTCAAGCGTCAGCTCACGTATTGAGTCATCGGGATGTGACGAGAGGACTTTCTCGATATACAGCATGGCAAATTTATCTTTACCATCCTTAAACGCGGCATCGGCAGTTTCCACAATCAATTTTTCCTTGCGTTCGATTGTGGCGATATCGGTCTCTGTGTCCCGCAACCGGGCTTCGCCCTCTGTAATGTAACGTGATCGCTTTTCAGTCAGCTCGGCATCATTGCGTGCCGAATCGGCATTCCAGTTTTCCCGACTCGTTTTTATTGCCTCGTTGAAGGTCAGAAGTATGTCGGGATTTATGAAGGTCAAGTCATCAATCTTCAGCTCCTCGGCGATATAATCAATCACCTTTACAGGAATAGTATTTCCTTGCTCATCCACACTGTCACAGAGGTCAAGCATACCGTAACGCAACACATATCGCAACAGCCCTTTTTCATACGGGCGGAGAAAGCGGCTTGTTGCCGGTGCCGTTTCAGCGTTACGCAACGCTGTCTCAAGATCTTTTTCACGCTTTGCGTCATCCTCCTTTTCCTTTGTCGCCGCTTCTTCTTTCTGGAGGTTGTCGAGAGCCTCGTCACCTGCCTTTTTCAAGCGCTTTTCCAGTGATTTCTCTGCAATCGCCTTTACCTGTTTGTTGACCTCGCTGCTCACTATGCGCTCGTCTATCTCAAGGCGCCGGCTACACTCCTTTATATATATATTGCGGGTGACAGGTTCAGGGATGACAGCTATCGACCTCACAATATCTGCGATGACCTTTGACCTCGCAATAGGGTCGTTGGCAACGCCCTGCAGCAATATATTGGTCTTGAACTGTATAAAGTCCACTTCATTGTCGCGGATATACTCCTCGAGTTCGGAAGAAGTGTGCTTGCGGGAAAATGAGTCGGGGTCATCACCGTCGGGGAGAAGAAGCACCTTTATGTTCAATCCTTCGGCAAGAAGCATGTCGATACCTCGTAACGACGCTTTTATACCTGCAGCGTCACCGTCGTAAATCACAGTGACATTTTCGGTGAAACGGTGAATCATCCTTATCTGACCTTCCGTAAGCGAAGTGCCTGACGATGCCACGACATTCTCAACGCCCGACTGGCTCATGGAAATAACATCCATATAGCCTTCAACAAGGATACATTTGTCGTGACGCACAATCGAAGGCTTTGCCTGATACATGCCGTAAAGCTGGTTGCTCTTATGGTATATGAGCGATTCGGGCGAATTGACATATTTTGCCAGGTCCTTTTTAAGCGTACGGCCGCCGAATGCTATCACCTTACCTGAAACCGAGAACACCGGGAAAATCACCCTCCCTTTAAAGCGGTCGTAGACACGCCCTTGCTCGGTACGGATGCAAAGACCGGTATCGACGAGATACTTCACGTTATATCCTTTTCCCGTAGCGGCACGGAGCAGGTCATCGCTCTGTTCCATCGCGTAACCGAGGTGGAACTTCTTAATAGAAGCATCGGTCAGTCCGCGATCATAGAAATAGGAGAGACCGATATCCCTGCCATCGGAAGTGTCATAGAGATTTTTTTCAAAATGAGACAGTGCAAACTCGTTGACGGCGAAAAGGCTGGCGCGTTCAGACTCGCGTTCGCGCTCTTCATCGCTCATTTCGTGTTCCTTGATTTCAATATTGTATTTCTTTGCAAGGTAGCGTAACGCCTCCGAGTAGCTTATCTGCTCAATCTCCATTATGAAATTGACCGGCGAACCACCTTTGCCACAACTGAAACATTTACAGATATTCTTGGATTTTGACACTGAGAACGAAGGGGTGCGCTCGTTGTGAAAGGGACACAGCCCGAGGTAGCTCGATCCGCGTCGTTTAAGGTTGACATAATCACTCACCACGTCGACGATTTCGGCGGTGTCAAGTATTCGCTGTACGGTTTCTCTGTCTATCTTCTTCACAATACAAAATTACACAAAATCTCTGGAATAACCTCGGGAAATTGGAGAAATGACGCTAAATGACTTTGTACCAATGTCGTTACGGTGTCAGATGAGGACAAACCGAAAAAGCGGAAAATGCAAGAAATAGCAGAATATAGCAGGAGAACGGTTTGCAAATCATTACCCAAGAAGATGTAAGATTTAACACATGTAGGACGCTATTTCACCGTTTGTCACCGTTTTGCGTAGCAAGGTTTAACTCGTTGATATTTAACTTTGCAAACAAAAAACGAGTATGGCAAGAAGTACATTCAAAGTGCTGTTCTACGTGAACGGCAGCAAGGAGAAAAACGGTATTGTCCCCATCATGGGGCGAGTGACAATCAACGGTTCTGTGGCGCAGTTCAGTTGCAAGCAGACCATCCCGAAAACGCTTTGGGATGCGAAGGGTAACCGAGCCAAAGGCAAGAGCATTGAGGCGAGGGACATCAACCACGCTTTAGACAACATAAAGGCGCAAATCATCAAGCACTACCAGCGCATTTCAGACAGAGAGGCGTATGTTACGGCAGAAATGGTGCGCAATGCCTATCAAGGAATCGGCAGCGAGTATGAAACATTGCTCGGAGCATTTGACAAGGACAACGCCACGTTTCAAAAGCGTGTAGGTACTGACCGTGTAAAAGGGACTTACATGGCAAGGGTTCGTGCAAGAAACCATGTAGCGGCATTCATCAGGGCGAACTACAAGCGAAGCGACCTGTCTATGCTTGAACTTACTCCCGACTTCATCAAGGAGTTTGCCGTATTCCTTTCCACCGACAGAGGATTGCAGAACGGCAGCATCTGGACTAACTGCATGTGGCTGAAAGGGGTTGTAATGCGTGCACACTTCAACGGACTGATACCGAGAAATCCATTTGCGCAGTTCCATATAAGTCCCAACATAAAGGAACGTGAGTATCTGACGGAAGAAGAACTGAAAACACTGATGACACACGAATTTGCGGATGCCAAACTTTCCTACATCCGTGACATCTTTGTTTTTGCCAGCTTTACCGCACTGTCATTCGTGGATGTCAAGGAACTTACCACTGATGATATAGTGGAGGTGAACGGTGAGAAGTGGATATTATCCAAGCGGCACAAGACCAAAGTCCCGTTCCAAGTGAAACTGCTTGACATCCCTTTGCAGATTATCAAGCGTTACGAAAAGTTCCAAACGAACAAGTCTGTTTTCCCGAATCTGAACTATTGGTCTATATGCAAGCCGTTGAAAAAGATGATAAAAGAGTGCGGAATCACAAAGGACATCTCATTCCATTGTGCAAGGCATGGGTTCGCCACCCTCGCACTGAGTAAGGGTATGCCGATTGAAAGTGTCAGCCGTGTGTTGGGACATACGAACATCGTTACGACCCAACTCTATGCGAAGATAACAACGCAGAAGATAGACCACGACCTTACGATGTTCGGTGACAAACTGAACCAATCTTTTGGAAACACAACAATGGCATAGGACTATGGAAAGAAACATTATAAGAATAGACGAGTTCGGCAATGTTACTTTACCGAATGATATAGCCAATGTATGGATGAACGAAGCCGAGCTGTTGGATTTGTTCGGTGTTAGCGTCCTGACCATTCGGGCAGGGATAAAGGCTCTTTGCAAGAATGGTGTATTGAGGGAGTACGAGATAAAGCGTACCATACGCCTATCCGACAAGTGCAGCATGGAGTTTTACAACCTTGAAACGATAATCGCCCTCGCTTTCCACTTTAGCACATTCGGAGCGAAGCAGATGCGCAATGCAATTATGAAAAGGCTGTACTTGCGAAAAGAGAAACAAGCCATCTTCTTTTCGCTGAACAATGCCGATATAGCCAAGTCCAAATACCTCTCATAGATTGGGATGTGAGACTGACGTAATGCAGTCAGTAAATCTGCAAGTCAGTACAACAACACGACAGATACTCTGATTTTTTCTCCCGAAAAGCGTCATCCGACCATTCGCTTTTCGGGAGTTTTTTCGTCTTTTCAATCCGATTCCATAGCCAAACCATTGAAAGTTTTTGTTTCGAGGGGCTTTTTTCTATATTCTGCTATATTTTGCGTAACAACTTATCCATTAAATGCTTATACTTTTGTGGCTGGTATTTTTCAATCTTAAAACCATTTGATTATGTCAGCTAACAAACAACAAGACAACCACAAACCGCCATCAGATGGCAGCGTGGCAAAAGAAGAGTTCATCCGAGTGGGAACAACGCTCTACAAGATTGTGGAGCAGCCAAGACTGAACGGAGGGTATGTAAGGAAACGTATCGCATGGAACAACGAGACCCTGCGCCAGGACTATGGCAAGGACTACATCGGCAGCGTTCCCAAGTATGACGGTTTCTGCACCGTTCCCGAACACATCGGCTACCGCCCCGTGGTCGGTAAGTTTCTTAACCTCTATGAACCGATAGACCACCAACCAAAGGAAGGGGATTTCTCTCACATCCAATCATTGGTACGGCACATCTTCGGGGAGCAATACGAGTTAGGAATGGACTATCTGCAGTTGCTCTACCTGCAACCCATTCAGAAGTTGCCTATCCTGCTGTTGGTATCGGAAGAACGCAACACGGGCAAGAGTACGTTTCTCAACTTTCTAAAAGCCCTCTTTCAGAACAATGTCACGTTCAACACCAACGAAGATTTCCGCAGTCAGTTCAATTCCGATTGGGCAGGAAAGCTCCTTATCGTGGTGGATGAGGTGCTGCTCAACCGCAGGGAGGACAGTGAGAGGTTAAAGAACCTCAGTACAACCCTATCCTATAAGGTGGAAGCCAAAGGCAAAGACCGTGACGAGATTGCGTTCTTTGCCAAGTTCGTGCTATGCTCCAACAACGAGTACCTGCCCGTAATCATAGATGCAGGAGAAACACGTTATTGGGTACGCAAGATAGACCGCTTGCAGTCCGATGACACCGACTTTCTGCAAAAGCTGAAAGCGGAGATACCCGCCTTTCTCCATTTCCTGCAACACAGACAGCTATCCACCGAAAAGGAAAGCCGTATGTGGTTTGCTCCCTCATTGCTGCATACCGAAGCCTTGCAGAAGATTATCCGCAGCAACCGCAACCGATTAGAGATAGAGATGCAAGAACTTATCCTTGACATTATGGATAGTATCGGCACGGACACATTCTCGTTCTGTTACAACGACCTTCTTCTTTTGTTGGTACACTCGCAGGTAAAGGTGGAGAAGTGCCAAGTCCGAAAGGTATTACAGGAATGTTGGAAACTCACCCCTGCACCGAATACGCTTACTTACACCACCTATCAAGTGGACTATACCCGAGAGTGTCGCTATTCTCCCATACGGAGGATAGGACGGTTCTATACCGTAACAAGAGAACAGTTGACATCACTCTGATTATTTTGATGAAATGATGAATAAGTATATAACCATACTGATATATAAAGGTTTGTATTCTCATCAAACACTCATCAAAAACAACTTACTGATGAAAAGAGAAAAAGGGTCAGGCAGACCATGCACTATAAGGCAAATGATGATTTTCTCTTTTGGTAAGTACTTTGATGAAACAATGATGAGAGCGCATAAGGTTGCTATCCAATAGTTTGGCATACACATTCATCAATTTATCGGTTTTACATTCATCATCAAACCATAGAAATATGAACATACAGGAAGTAAAGAACATACGCATTGCAGACTATCTGCAAAGTTTGGGTTATACGCCCGAGAAACAACAAGGCAACAGCCTTTGGTACAAATCGCCGTTGAGAGAGGAAAAGGATGCCTCCTTCAAGGTAAACACCGAACTTAACAGGTGGTATGATTTCGGGCTTGGCAAAGGCGGCAACATCATCGCATTGGCAGAGGAACTATACGCAACCGACTATGTGCCTTACTTGCTCAACAAGATAGCGGAGCGAGTACCGCACATCCGTCCAGTATCTTTCTCTTTTCGCCAGCAAGCATCCGAACCGAGTTTCCAACAGTTGGAGGTGGACGAACTTACCCATCCTGCATTGCTCAGCTATTTGCAGGAACGAGGCATAAACACCGACTTGGCGAGGCTGGAATGTAAAGAACTGCACTTCATCCATAACGTCAAGCCCTATTTCGCCATCGGCTTCCCGAATGTGGCAGGAGGGTATGAAGTGCGCAACCGTTTCTTCAAGGGCTGCATCGCACCGAAGGATATCAGCCATATCTGCCAGCAAGGAGAGCCGAGGGAGAAGTGCCTTGTGTTTGAGGGTATGATGGACTACCTGTCATTCCTCACGTTGCGGATGAGGAACTGCCCGACTATGCCCAACCTTGACGGACAGGATTACGTCATCCTCAATTCGGTTGCCAATGTTTCCAAAGCCATAGACGTGCTGCATAGGTACGAGCGCATCCACTGCCTGCTTGACAATGACGAGGCAGGAAGAAATGCCTACTTGGAATTGGCAAGAGAGTTCAGCGGTCGCATCCGGGACTTCTCCGACAACTACAACGGACACAAAGACCTGAACGATTACCTGTGTGGCAAGCCCGTGTTCCAATCGGAAAAACCGATAACGGAGAGGAAGCAACTCCAATCCGCAAGGCGGATGATACAGCCACCAAAAAAGAAAGGGCTGAAGATGTAAGGGGATGCTTGCAGCGGCACAGGTATTTACCGATGGAAAATACCGTAGCTTATTAGGGAATTTTCCGAGCCGCATTGCAAGCAACGCTGAAAATTCCCCAATAAGCCAAAGAGGTTGCACCTCTCTGGACTCTCCAAGACCAACGGCAACAGCCGTACATAAGCAATAATCAAACGATGTTTCACAAGCAGAATAAAAAGGAATTATATATGGGATTCGTAGTATTACACATGGAAAAGGCGCACGGTTCCGACAGCGGGACGACCGCTCACATCGAGCGTTTCATCATACCGAAGAACGCAGACCCCACACGCACACACCTTAACCGAAAACTCGTCACATACCCCGATGGGATAAAAGACCGCACGGCAGCCATTCAAAAGAGATTGGAGGAAGCAGGACTGACACGCAAAATCGGAAACAACCAAGTTCGAGCTATCCGTATCAACGTGTCGGGAACGCACGAGGATATGAAGCGTATCGAAAGGGAGGGCAGACTTGATGAATGGTGTGGCGACAATATGAAATACTTTGCCGACCTGTTCGGTAGGGAGAATATCGTGGCTGCACATCTGCACAGGGACGAGGAAACGCCACACATACACGTTACCCTCGTCCCGATTGTCAAGGGAGAGCGCAAGCGCAAGAAACGTGAGGAACAGGCAAAGAAACGCTATCGCAAGAAACCAGCCAATGCCGTCCGTTTGTGTGCCGATGACATCATGACGCGCTTGAAGCTGAAATCCTATCAAGACAGTTATGCCGTCGCGATGGCAAAGTACGGTCTGCAACGTGGCATAGACGGCTCGCAAGCTCGCCACAAATCCACGCAGCAGTATTATCGGGACATACAGAAACTTGCCGGCAGCTTGAAATCGGAAGTCGTGGATTTGCAGAAGCTGAAAACCGAAGCGGAGCAGGAACTCAGACGAGCCAAGAAAGAGGTGCAGACCGAGAAACTGAAAGGCGCAGCCACCACAGCAGCGACCCACATTGCAGAAAGTGTCGGTTCTCTTTTCGGCAGTAACAAAGTCAGGACACTGGAACGCAGAAACGAGGACTTGCAAGACCGCATCCTTGAACTTGAAGAAGAAGCACGACAAAGGGAACAGCAACAGGCGAAGCACATACAGGAGATAACGGATGCTTACGAACAGCGACACCGCAAGTTGTCCGAGTTCGTGGATTTTGTCAAATGCTACTTTCCGTATGTGGAGAAGCTGATGCCAACCATCAAGTTCCTGCGTGATACGCTGAACTTTGGCGATGCCCTCATTAGAAAGTTATGCACGTTCAAGGATGTTTCCATCAAAGGCGAGCTCTATTCTCGCGAGTTCAACCAACATTTTAGGGTAGATAAAACGATATGTTCACTTAAAGAGAACAAGGAGGGGAATTTCAACCTCCACATTGACGGAGTTTCACATGTCAGCTGGTTTAGAAGGAAGAAAGAAGAGTTTATGGAGAAGCTGAAACCACAAGCAAGGAGACAAAATCGGGGTATTAACTTGTAAATCATAATAAAATCCGTGATAGTAGAATGTTACATCACGGATTTTTTGTACTTTTGCAGTGGATTGAGGTGACTCTTTCCAAGACATATTGGAAAAAGAAGAAGCGTTATGCTTATCTTGTTAATGGAAACCTGAGAAATTTCTAATTACGAACAAGGATAGCATAGTGGTTCTCACGCTATAGCGTGGGCTGCTATCACTATATCTGTTCGTAAAGGTTTTCTCAGGACCTCCATTAAAGACATAGTTGCATTGCAGTTCACGCTTCGTGCATAAATAAAGGTCTTTGAGGACTGCCAAAGACACAGATGTACGACTATGGCAGATATTAAAATTCCCATTGTGGAACTTGTAGAAGATAAGTTTCAAGTTTCAATAGATACAAGCCTGTATGCTAAAGAAGTAATAACAGCAGCTATCTATAAATTATCCCATTTATTCTATATTCATCAACAGATGGACACTTGTAATCAAACACTTGTAAATGTTATCTTTGAATCAAAAGATAACAGCAAGGTAACTGAGGTGATTCCGAAACAGTTTTGCAATGAATTGATAGACCAACAGATTCGTTATAATACAAATGTTCAGTTTGGCCATATTCGTGATATGATAGTTCAAGAAGCGTTCAAACCCGTAACAAAATGATGAATTATGGCTTATCAATTACTACCATTCCGTTTTGAACGATTCAATGATAATCAGTATCTTCTAACAAATGAAGTAGGAGAATATGTATTCTTGTCAAATGATGATTTTCATACCTTTGTTAATGGCAAGTTAGACGAACATAGCGTATTGTTCTATGACCTTGCTTCCAAACAAATAGCAACAACTGACAAGGTAGAAGATGTGGTGCAAATGCTTGCCACTAAGTTTAGAACGAAGAAAAGTATCTTGCGTGATTTCACTTCGTTGCACATGATTGTGCCAACACTACGTTGTAATTCAAGCTGTATTTATTGTCAGGTTGCCCGTAAAAATATGGATGACCATTCTGCCGACATGTCTAAAAAAACAGCAAAGAATGTGGTGAAAACCATATTCCAATCTCCATCGCCTTGTATCAAAATAGAGTTTCAAGGTGGAGACCCATCAACAGACTTCGATATGGTAAAATATATCATTGAAGAAGCCGAATGGCAAAACTTATTCAAGAAAAGAGAATTGGATTTTGTAATCTGTACGAACCTTACTCTACTTAACGAAGATATGGTAAAGTACTTGAAGAAACATAAATGTACGATTTCCACTTCTCTTGATGGTCCAAAAGATTTGCACGACATGAACCGGCCTTTGCAAAACAAGGATTTAGACCATCATGCCATTTTTGAGAAGAATCTTGCTATGATAAGGAATATATGGGGAGATAACGAGTGTGTTTCTGCATTGATGACCACCTCCAAATATAGTTTGGGACGTTTCAAGGAGATTATAGATGAATATATAAGATTGGGATTCAATAACATATTCCTGCGTTCTCTTAATCCTTATGGATTTGCCAAGAAATACAAGGATAAGATAGCCTATCCGGTTGAAGAGTTTATCGCCAATTATAAAGAGGGGCTGGATTACATCATAGAATTAAATAAGCAGGGAACTTTCTTTGTAGAGGGTTTTGCTGCATTGTTGTTGAAACGAATGCTGACGCCGTTTGCTACCGGTTTTGTGGATTTGCAGTCACCTGCTGGAGTGGGTATAGCTGGAGCAATCTACGACTATGACGGAAATGTGTATGTTTCTGATGAAGCTCGTATGATGGCACGTTTCAAAAACTACTATTTTAGATTGGGCAATGTAAACGAAAACAGCTATCAAGAAATGTTTAATGGGGAATTACTTCATCATATCATTGCTTCTGCTTGTAACGAATGCTTGCCTGTCTGTGCAGAATGTGTATTTCAACCTTATTGCGGTGCAGATCCGGTACGTAATATGTCAGAGCAAGGCGATATGGTAGGTTTCCGACCAACAAACGAAATGTGTAAGAAAACAAAAGCCATTATACACTACTTGTTTGAGTTGTTGCAGAAGCACGACCCTGAGATAAACAGAATATTTTGGTCTTGGTTAAATTGATTGAACGATGAAACAGATTCAAGGAACTTCATATAACATCGAAGATGATATAGTTGGACGTATAACTTTTGGCAAGAATAACTTGTTTGGTCGTTCCAACGATATATTGGTATGCAAAGATGCAAGTAAACCCTCTATCGGATATTTGGCTACCATTACGGAAACAACATCGTTTGTAAGTAAAGGGAAACCGTATTGTGTAGTTGAGAATGTCGGAACTTTCCAAGAAGGAGATGTGGTTGTTATCAATAAGCAAGGAGAAATTATATTCGTGTATGAAATACTCTCCAATCACAATGCTTTAATGGCTACAGAGCGTTGTAACCACCGTTGCATTATGTGTCCGCAACCTCCTATTTTGCAGGAAAAAGATAAGACCCCGTTCAATTTGAAACTTATTTCCTTATTTGACAAAAAAACACAGGAAATAGGTATAACAGGAGGAGAACCAACTCTTATTGGGGATAATCTCTTTACGCTGGTAAACTATATCAAGAAAGAATTACCTCATACAGCAATCAGCATTCTATCTAATGGTGTAAAGTTTGCGGACAAAGAATACGCAATGAAGTTAGCTAAATGCAGACATCAGGATTTGCAAATAGATATACCTTTATTCTCGGATATTGCGGACGAGCACAACCGTATTGTAGGAGCTAAAACATTCTACAAGACAGTTCAAGGACTATATAATTTAGCATTATTCCGTCAGCGTATAGGATTACGTATAGTCGTTCATAAGCAAACTTACAAACGACTTCCTCAATTTGCGGATTTCATCTATCACAATTTCCCTTTTGTCGTCCAAGTCGCTTTTATGCAAATGGAAACAACTGGCTTGGCGAAAGAAAATTTTGAAGAACTATGGATAGACCCGTATGATTACAATAGGGAATTGCGTGAAGCGGTTTTACTGCTTGCAGATAGAGGAATGAAACCCTATATTTATAATGCGCAATTATGTGTATTACCCGAAGATATTCGTTGCTATGCTCAGCAATCTATTTCGGATTGGAAAGACATATATATCCCCGAATGCGATGGTTGTGTGTTGAAAGGGCAATGTGCGGGATTCTTTGAGTCTAATAGACAGGCTCATAGTACGCACATCAAGAAAATAGAACATATATCATCCGATATATCGTGTTAGGTAACTGAATGTTTAATTAAAAAAAGGAGGTATCAATGAAGAAACTCTTGTTCTTTGCGGTCTCTGCAATCCTTGCAGGTGCAAGCTATTGCTCCTCTGTTAGTGAAAAGATTGTCGCTAAGGTAACCAATAGCGACACTCAAATCGAACAGCAGCAGGAACAATCATTGGTGTTGGAACAGTCCTCTGCCGAGTTTAAACTACTCGCCAGCCACAGTTCTCATAGCAGCCATAGCTCGCATAGTTCACACAGTTCTCATCGCTCTCATAGTTCACACTATTCGAGCAGATAAGAAATTAACAATCAACGGACGGGTTAATTAATTAGCTCGTCCGTTTTGTTTCACTTTATTCCATTCACTTACAGTAGTTGTTGTTTTTTGTAGTACCTTTGCTCTAAAATTGGAAATTATGGGAATAACAAAAGATGAATTAACCTTGAGATTGGATAGAGTAAATGGTTGGATTAATAATTGCGACCAGAAATCTAGTATTTTATTGGCTATTGAAGGTGTTGTACTTACTATTTTGTGTACCTCTGATTACATTAGTTTTATACACCAACAACTAATCATGCCAATATACAATTATTATGAAACAGGAAATGGTGTATTTTCAATAATCAACACCGTTCAACTATTTATACTGGCAGCAATGTTTATCCTTATTTTCCTCTCTATTTTTTACTCGCTTCAAGTTATAAAAGGAACAATAGACACTAATTTGTTTAAGCAGCCCGGATTGACTGAAAAATCACTGTTGCATTTCACCACTATATCTAACAGAAGTTTTAATGTATTTAAAAATGATATTGCAAATCAGTCCGAAGAATCAATGTTAAACGATTTGTATTCGCAAGTATATATCAATTCGTCCATTTGTAATAACAAATTCAAATACCATAAAAAATCAGTGAGGTGTTTTTGTTCCTTCCTATTTTTGCTTGTTTTGATTTCATTTATTCAACTTATAACTCTATAATGTATGGGATTAAAAGATTTTATAACAGATGTGAGGAATATGATAGATGATGTTCATACAAAAGGTTTTACGTATAATACATCTTCGAAAGTACCTTCCTTATCTGATTGCGATTTAACATATGAAAGTGGAGATGCTAAAAAAGGCAAGTGTATTGAAACCTGTGTTTTATTTGTTGATATTCGAAATTCAGTAGAATTAACCCGTGAACATGATACAGAAACAATGGGCCGAATTTATACTGCATTCACAAAGGGAGTACTGAATGCTGCAAGAGAACATGATGGATATGTGAGAAACATCATAGGAGACAGAGTTATGGTAGTGTTTCCTGTTAGTAACTGTTTTGTTAATGCAGTAAATTGTGCTATTACAATTAATCACATTTCCCAAATAATTAATGAGATATTTACCTCTGTTGATTTTCATTGTGGTATAGGTGTTGATTATGGAGAAATGCGAGTAATAAAGGTCGGTATTGAACGCAAAGGGAACGAGAATACAGAAAACAAGGGATTGGTATGGGTTGGTAAACCAGCGAACCTTGCTTCGCGGCTTACTGACTTTGCTGGAAAAACAGTTGAAGATGAATTTTATAATGTAACTGGGGATTTCTATTATTACGACCCGTTAGGAATTCCGTCATTTTTGTGCAAACCACGCAATGGTTGGTTTAAAGATAGTAGAAAACTAACTGCGGAGCAGCTTGCACGTGAATTAGATTATTCTCCTGTCAATGGTTTAAATATTCATATTCGTAACATTTCTTCATTTAAGAGAATAACAGAGAAATACGAGTATAGCCCTATATTGATATCTGATGAAGTACACAGAGAGTATATAAAACAAAAATCTCAAGAATCTAAACATTGGAAACAAGAAACAAGAGAGATAAAAGATATAACATATAAAGTTTGGGGAGCAGATTTACATTGGAAACTAACATAGATGCTTTGTGGAAAACATTTGAACTAAGTAGAAACGATAATACGAGTAAATCATCTTCTGTTTTCTATTTTTCTTATGACATGATTGAAAAAACAATAAGATTGATTATTTTTGTCGGCAGAAATGAGTTACTTGAGAAGCAAATCAAGGCAAAACGTTGTAAATGGCACAGTTGCCAAATCATTACCTCAAAATCGGGTAATTCTCCCAAAGTCCTTTGTATAAGGCACAAACAATAGCTTTCCAGATTTAGAAAAAAAAAATAAGACAGCCTCCCGGCTCCCTTATTTTTCGCTTGTTGCTTGTTGAATATCTATTCTGTCTTTTATTGGAAAGTTACGTATGAAAAAGTATTCTATTATTACCTTTTAGTTTGTGTCGGTCATGATAAAAATTTAGATTAGCTAAGAAGTCTAACGGGCGGTTGTTCATCAACCGCATTACAAAGTTAGTAAATATTTTTGCAATCTAACCACATAGTACTATATGTTTTACAACATGTAATGACGGGATGGAGCAAAAAAGTCAGATTAAATTATAATATTAAACATTAAGTTGATGTCAAAGTATAATAGTTTATAATTAACAATCACTAAATAACAAAATTGAAAAATGCAAAAATAAGTTAAAACAAAACCATTATCGAATATAATGCAATGAAAAGCGGCGCAAACCATGTCTGCGCCGCATCGTTTGATTGCATTATGTCAGTTAGTAAATGATATAAGATGTAAGCGGTTGGAGTTCGCCGCTGATATTTCCATCATTGACCTCAAATGTCACGCCATGTACCTTATCGGTATATTTGCCCGATTTCAGGGATGATGAGAGAGTGATTGACACCGGCTCCTCGCTTAAATTAATGAGTGCCACCCCTTTGTCGCCACGCTCAACCTCGATGACAGTTCCGTTTTCATTTACAACTACATTTTCGGGCTGTCCGTGCATAGCCTTACGGAATTTGTTGACGGCAATCACCTCTGGATTGAAAAACTCGTCATTTCCACGTGCTCCTATGCGATTGTTGCCCCAGTAGTTTTCACGTGTGCTTCCTGCAGGACGGCTGAAGAAGAGCGGGGTGCCGAACTGACGAGCGGCAAGGAACACGTAGCCTTCCCTGATACGAGCGTCTGAAATGTCGGCTGATTCGTGTGCATTGGCATAAGTATCATGTGACTCTACCCAAGTGACAAGTTTCTGCGGGTCGGCGGGATGGTGCCAGGTGGCAAGGCTGTCGGCATAATAGTTGCCGGCGCGCAACACATTGCGTAGAGCGTGACCGTAGCTGCTCGCGGTAAGGCCCATATATTCGGCATATTCTTCCTCCTTCACATTCTTGTCCTGAAGCACTTCTCCGTATATGAACAGGCTGTCGGCGGGAAGTGCGAGTTTCAGCCCCTTGACTGCCTCACGACCCGTAGCGACATCCCAGAAATTGTTACGCTCTGCAAGTGAGTCGAGGGGGTCGGAGGGGAGACCTATATGCTTTGCGGTGTCATAACGGAAACCACGCGCGCCACAAGCAAGCAGGTCGTTGACATACTGCATGTAGTAATACTGGAAATCGGGATTTTCAGTGTTGACATCGGGGAGTCCGCCCATCTTGCCGGTCGTACACTCATAACGGTCGTTGTAATCCTTTATGTCGACAAGACCGTTGGCATGAAACAGCTTGTCGTGACCGCCGACCGCACTGTCAAGTGCCGCAGTGACTGCCATGTGGTCAACCGCCGTGTGGTTGGGAAGCACGTCGACGATGATTTTTACACCATATTTATTGGCACTGTCACACATCGCCTTGAACTGGTCGCGGTTGCCGAGCATGTAGTTGCCGATTTTCCAGTCGATAGGCTGATAGTAGTAGTACCATTTGCCTTTAACGGAGTCATCGGGAGTGCTGAACAAAGCCATTCCGCCTTCCTCGCCGACAAAGCAGGTGTTGGCAGGAGAGGTCTGCACGTAATTGAAACCGGCATCGGCGATTGTTTTCATGTTGGCTGCGATGGTGTCAAACGACCACGACCAGGCATGTAGAATCACATCGTCATTTGTCGGGGCATCCGCTGGCTGCGACTTTTTGCCACATGCTGTCAATGCTACTGCAGCTGCTGATACAGCCGCCAAAGAGTAAATAAGTTTTTTCATTGTTTATTAAATCGGTTAAGTATTATTTTACGCACCGTAAAGATACACAAATCTCTTTAAATCACAAAAACAAGGGTAAGTCTGCGATAGCGACAATCAAAAAATGCAACTAATGAGTTGCTATTCCTATTCTATAGTAATCAACAATGCATTATAACTATATCCTATATATTTTCCCCTTTCATAAAATACCGGCAAAATTTCATTAGTCAGGAAAAATTCAGAAATTAATGCTTTGATAGAGTCGGTTTGTGCAGGCGTAAACTCTTGACGTTTACTATGTCGGAAAAGCCATACTCGCGCATCATGAGGTTTTCCAATTGAATCGAAATCGTATAATGCTACCGAGAAGACAAGCCTTCCCGGTTTTACAAAAGGAATTTTTTCAATGGGGAAAGTTGACAACTTCCCATAGAGACTGTCTGAATCCAAATATCCTGAAAATAGCTTATTATGGTATGGCTTCTTTGCCACTAACTTACCATTGGATATGGTTAGCGCAATTTCTTCTTTATATATTTCGATTGCGTTATTCCTATAATCCCCACCCTCAGGGTCGGCAATATAGTATTCGCCATTTACCCAAGATGCAAAATACCCTCGAGGCGTCCGGTATTTGTTCATTATGTCATCAATATCAACTACAGATAATAAGTCACGAAACGAGCCACTATGGCGTGTTAGCATTTCCCGATGCAGCAAAGCTTTGATACTGTCAAGATATAGTGAATCATTTACAATTTTCCAGTAACCGATGTAATCTCGTCCCAAAGCCGTACAATCGGAGTTGGGGAATTTCACAGAAAGCGGGATATATTCGGGAAGATCACTCAACGGAAGATTTAAAAGTACATACTCTTTGTCCTTGTATCTGATTTCTTCTGAAAACTGTACAGTAGCATTGACGCGAATGATAATAATTGCTGCGATAACAATTATAAAGAATTTTTTCATGGCTGTTTAATTATCGTTTCTTGCGGGGATGGGGGTCACGATAAGCGGGGTAGAGACGGCGGAGCAGGTCGGGACGGTGCAAGCGGTTGAGCGCCTTCACTATATCGTCGCGATAGGTCTTGTCATACCAGAAGAAATAGCGTCGTTGGGCAAGCTTTTCCTCCGGGGATATGGCACAATATACACGCTCCCCGGTGTAAGGATGGTAACCCGAATAATATATCTCGGTCGACACAGTCATGGGTGTAGGAGTGAAATCCTGTACCTGTTCAAGGTGCATATTGAGATCTTTCGTCTCTGCGGCAAGTTCCGCCATATCCACCTCATGACAACCCGGATGGGAAGAGATGAAGTAGGGGATAAGCTGCTGACGCAGTCCGGAAACGCGGTTCACCCGGTCAAATATCTTCTTGAAATCGTAAAATTGGGTGAATGAAGGCTTACGCATGATTTCGAGCACACGGTCACAAGTGTGTTCCGGAGCCACTTTCAGTCTGCCGGAAACATGATTGGTGATTAGCTCTTCATTGTATTGGCGATTTATGCTGTCAATGCGCTTGTCACCTGACGGATGCATCGACAGGTCATAGCGCACACCGCTTCCGATGAAAGACTTCTTTACCCCCGGAAGCGAGTCGACGGCATGGTAAAGGTCGAGCAACGGTGCGTGGTCATTGTTGAGATTTTTGCACGGGGAGGGATGGAGACAGGAAGGACGCATACACTTTTCGCAGATTGAAAGATCCTTACCTCCCATACGGTACATGTTTGCCGATGGTCCGCCGAGGTCGCTGATATATCCCTTGAAATCATCCATGGCGATGACCTGTCGCGCTTCGCGCAGTACCGACTCTTTGCTGCGCGAGGCGATGAACTTGCCCTGGTGAGCCGAAATGGTGCAGAACGCACATCCTCCGAAGCAACCGCGATGGAGGTTAATGGAGTGTTTTATCATTTCCCACGCCGGTATGGTTTTATCCTTGTATCGCGGATGGGGCAACCGGGTATAAGGCAGGTCGAATGAGGCATCAATCTGCCGGGTGGTCATAGGCGGCAGAAGAGGGTTGATTTTGACCGTCTTATCACCGTGACGCTGCCATATTACAGCTCCGTGCATACGGTTGGACTGTTGTTCGACATGCTTGAAATTTGACGATTGCTTTTTCTTGTCGCGGCGACACTCTTCGTAGGAGGAAAGTATGATATTATCATTGTCGGCTTTCGACATTTCAGTCGCCGGCAATAGAATCGCCGACTGAGGCAAATCCTTGATATCGGAAATCTTTTCGCCTGCGGCGAGGCGGTCGGCGAGGGTCACTATCGGTATTTCGCCCATGCCGTATATCACCATGTCGACAGGCGCGTCAAGGAGTATCGACGGGCGCAGCCTGGCCTGCCAGTAATCATAATGGCTCACCCTCCGCAGCGACGCTTCGATACCTCCGGCGATGACCGGGACATCGGGATAGAGGCGTTTAAGGATGTCCGAATACACTATCGTGGGATAGTCGGGGCGCATACCGTGACGACCTCCGGGAGTATAGGCATCATCGCTGCGACGACGACGCGCCGCAGTGTAATGATTGACCATCGAGTCCATGGCTCCTGCCGAAACCCCGAAGAAGAGGCGCGGAACGCCCAGCTTCTTGAAATCCCTGAGGTCATCGCGCCAGTTGGGTTGTGGCACTATGGCAACTTTCAGTCCGTGAGCCTGCAGCGTGCGACCTATGACAGCTGCGCCGAAAGAAGGATGGTCGACATAAGCATCGCCGGAAAAGAGAATCACGTCAAGCTGATTCCAGCCGAGAGCCTCGACCTCCTTTGCCGAAGTCGGAAGCCAGAGAGAGGGGTCCTTATGGGTGTGTGATTTCATTATTCGAGTGTATTAAGATGGTCTTCCATTTTCATAAGCTCGTCGCGCATACGTGCCGCCTCCATGAAGTCCATGCGTTTAGCCGCCTCGACCATTTCGCCGCGAAGGCGGGTGATGGCGCGTTGCAACTCATTTTTATTCATATACGGTATGACGGGATCGGCGGCAATGTCGACCTTGCGGGTATATTCCTCGATATAGGGGATGTTTTTGCGCGTGGGAGCAGCTTTTCCACGTGAATGTTGTTCACGCGGTGCCGGATTGTCATCGGTCTCGTCGACACCGATTATTGCCTGACGTGCCTTGACGATAGCCTGCGGTGTTATACCGTGCTCTTCGTTGTAGGCAAGCTGTAGGGCACGACGACGTTCTGTCTCGTCAATAGTCTGTTGCATCGAATCGGTAATCTTGTCGGCATACATGATGACCATGCCGTTAAGGTTTCGTGCGGCACGTCCCACAGTCTGTGTCAGCGACCTGTGGCTGCGCAGAAAGCCTTCCTTGTCGGCATCAAGGATTGCCACAAGCGACACCTCGGGGAGGTCGAGTCCCTCACGCAGCAAGTTGACGCCTATCAGCACGTCATAGACACCTGACCGGAGGTCATCGAGAATCTTGATTCGGTCGAGAGTGTCGACATCGCTGTGGATGTATGCGGCTTTCACACGCAGTTTCAGCATATATTCGTTTAGTTCTTCCGCCATGCGCTTGGTGAGAGTCGTCACAAGCACACGCTCGTCTTTCTCGATGCGTTGTTGAATTTCTTCCAGGAGGTCGTCAATCTGATTGAGCGACGGGCGTACACTGATAAGCGGGTCGAGGAGTCCGGTGGGGCGGATTATCTGCTCGACAATCACGCCGTCGCTTTTTTCAAGTTCATAATCGGCGGGAGTCGCGCTAACATAAATGGTCTGGTTGGTAAGTGCCTCAAACTCGTTGAATTTCAGCGGGCGGTTGTCGAGCGCCGCCGGCAACCGGAATCCATATTCAACAAGATTCATCTTTCTTGACACATCGCCGCCGTACATGGCGCGTATCTGCGGTATCGTTACATGACTCTCATCAATAATCGTAAGAAAGTCTTTCGGGAAATAGTCAAGGAGGCAGAAAGGGCGCATGCCCGGCTGACGACCGTCAAAATAGCGGCTGTAGTTCTCGATGCCGGAACAATGTCCGATTTCTCGTATCATCTCGATGTCGTAAGTGGTACGTTCATAGAGACGGCTTGCCTCAAGTTCTTTTGCCTCGCGGCGGAAATAGTTGACCTGTTCGCCGAGGTCGATTTCCATATTGGCGATTGCCTGGCCTACGCGCTCACGTGATGTCACGAAGATGTTAGCCGGATATATGTTGAAGCAGTCATGCTTTCCGAGCGAAGTGCCGTCTTCGGGGTGAATGGTGGAGATCGATTCAATCTCGTCGCCCCAGAAAATCACGCGGAGTGTAATCTCTTCGTATGCGAGGCGTATGTCGACAGTGTCGCCCTTCACGCGGAATGTGCCTCGCGCCAGCTCCATTTCGTTACGGCTGTATAGCGCATCGACGAGTTTGCGAAGAAATACGTTGCGAGCTATCTTCTGTCCGACTTTTATGCTTACCACGCTTGCATGGAAATCTTCGGGATTACCGATACCGTAAAGGCATGATACCGATGACACCACTATGACATCTTTTCTGCCTGACAGCAACGCGGAAGTGGTGGCGAGACGCAGCTTGTCAATCTCGTCATTAATCATCAGGTCTTTTTCGATATATTTGTCGGAAGAGGGGATGTATGCTTCCGGCTGATAGTAATCGTAGTAGCTTACGAAATATTCGACAGCATTGTTTGGAAAAAATTGCTTGAACTCGCCATAGAGCTGTGCGGCGAGGGTCTTGTTGTGGCTGAGAATGAGAGTAGGGCGGTTGACCCGTGCAATCACGTTAGCCATGGTAAATGTCTTTCCGGAGCCTGTGACTCCGAGCAGAGTCTGTGCCTTGGCTCCCGAATTTATACCTTCCACAAGTTCACTGATGGCTTGCGGCTGGTCGCCCGTTGGCTTGTATTGAGATTCCAGCTTGAAATCCATAGCTTGCAAATTGAATTGATTAACTTACAAAGTTAACAAATTCCACTCACAAATCCATGGAATCACACCTTTAATTATTTTCTAAAAACATCTGATATAACGCGACAGATCCGTAGTGCCACAACTTAGTATGTTCATCTTCAAGTTCGCGGTAGGTGGAGGATTGATAAATGCGTTTCAACGCTTCTGTTATAGGCAGTCCGAAATCAGAAGCATACATCACTGCCATTTTACTTACTTTGCTTGGCAGCAAAAGGTAGAGATTATTGGAGGAAATCTGGAAATCATCATGCTTCTGATTCATGTTGTCTTATATTAAGCTATGTCAATATTATTTACAAATATATCATTATTCCATGTAATCACGAAATTTCATATAAAGAATTGAGATTTTATTGTCCGGTCAATTATTTTGCTGAAAGAATCGTGCGGTTATGTGAATTTTGCTATATCTTTGTAATCGGAAGAAGAATCTGTCATGTTGTCACATCATAAAATATCATTATCTCACATTATAATATTCATCATAGTGCTGTCATCAGGTTTCGCTCTGACCGGATGTGCAGGCGGAAAGCATGATATGGATTCTTCTTTTCAGTCAGTGAGCCCTGACTCGGTGATTAAAAGGGCGATGGAATCATTCTATAACGGTGACACTGACAGCGCTGTTATGTCGTTGTCATACATTACGGAGATTTTTGAGACACAGGGCACTTCCGCACAAAATGTCACTGCCGAACAAGCTTTAAGAGCATATATAAATCTCGGATATATTTTCGGGAATTACATAACAGATTACCCGAAGGCATACGATTGTGGTCGCCGGGCTTTAGAAATTTACAATCAAGGGGAAATTAACGACACCTCCTCTACGAGTTATCTTCCGTACATCTATCTTAATCTTGGGGTCACATTGCTGTCGTATGAGGATTCACGGCTTGACACGGATTCATTGCCACGCGATAATGAGCGATATATCAGGGAGGCGTTTTTTGTCGGTGCACAACGCGGAGAATGGCGTCCGACACTGATTGCTTTTCAAAATCTTTGCAATATCCTGTTGCTTAGAGGTGATACGACCGATTTGCGTAATATAGTCGACCATTACAAGCGCTTGAAGGTTCCTGATGACGTAGAATTTCTCGGATATTCCAACGGTATCTCAGATTTTTCCAATGCCTACATCAGTCGTGAATTTCGGCATGCCTATGATATAGCGGAGGAAATGTGTACGGCAGTGGACAATGATCCTATAGGAGAGAATCTCGGTTATGTTGCTCGATGGCTTCAGGCAGAGGCGCTTGATGGCGCCGGTGACTCGGTAAAAGCGGAGAAGTCGTTGCTCACTCTTGCCTCCGACATCGATAAAAGCGGTACGGATAATGCGCGGATGTGGATATGTAAAATTCTTGCCACACGTTACGAGGGTAAAGCTCCGGAGAAATGCCGTGTATGGCAACTTGCATTTTTCAAAGCGCGTGAAAATATGGAGAAATCGATGGCTGACACTTCGGGTATCGGTTATCTTAATGATTTAAGGAAAGTCAGGCATTCAGTTCTGGAGGCAAAAGAGTCGCAGACGCGTACCCGTCATCAGATGGTGCTCCTTATCGTGTTTTCCACTGTGACTATAATAATTCTTATAGGAATTATCCTGTGGCAACGGCAATCGCGTCATTATAGGCGCACGATCGTAAAAAAGCAGCTTCGATTGATAGGCTCAGACCGGTCTGTCGAAGAAGAAAACCACGATGTCAAAGAAGGGGAGGAGCCGGTGGAGGAACTCGGTCATGATTATCCGGTCAAGGATGAGCTTGTTGGAAAAATAAAAGATGTTTTCTCTGATAGAAAAATAGTGTTGGACCCTGAATTTTCAATGTCGACGCTATGTACACTTGTGGAATCGAATCCTACCTATGTGTCACGTGCCATAAAGACCGTTTACGGCAAATCGCTCAGTGCGCTTGTAAGTGAAATGAGAATAGAAGAGGCTTGCCGTCTGCTTGCCGATGAGCAGAGTGACCGTTTCACGGTCGAGGCTGTTGCTACTCAGGTAGGGTTTAAATCCCGCAGCAATTTTACGGCGGTATTTAAGAAAAACACCGGATTATCACCTGCAGAATTTAAAAGAACATCACGAGGTATCTGATTTTTAAGGCTGTTTTTGTCTACAATTCTGAATTTGACACATTATTTGTGGCTCAATGGCGCAAAGGTTAAGACATGTTAATCTAAATTTGTAGTGTCAAACTAAATTTTTGCGTATGAAAAAATTTCTATTCTCATCAGTGGTCATGATGTCATTGTCAATGACAGCCGGAGCCTGGAATACGGGTAGCGAAAGTTTCCCGGTTACGGATTACAGCACGACAAGACAAGAAAATCTACATGCCGCCGGACTTCCGGGTGGCTCAACTTTCGTCGTGTGGACTATGCAGGATGATAGCCGTTCCCATTGCGACCTTTATCTTCAAGTGATAGATGCGGAAGGCAACATGAAATTGCCGGCATCGGGGAAACGGATAAACACGGTTGACGGACCGTCGTATGTTTCAGCGGGTATATCAGTGGTTGCAACGTCAACAGAGTCGTGTCTGGTAATCGCAGGCGACCCTCGTGACACCGAGGAAAGTTTCTACAACCTTCCTTATGTATATGCGGTTGATGCCGAAGGTAATGTCAAGGGGACTCCGGAGGGTGAACCTGTTGCACCGGGCATAGCGTCAGCAAATAAATACTCCCTATATGCATTTGGCGATAACTATTATGCGACCTTCGACGCTAACGAGCCCGGAACTTACAACGCTTTTACCTACGTGATGAAAGTTTCTGCCGAAGGAAAGTCAATGTGGGATGCGCCGTTGAAACTGATTGCGGGCAACTGCTCGCTCACTGCCTCAGGTGATGATTTCATTGCCGTGGGAACAAGCAGTAACCGCCTTATAGCAGGCAAATATACCGCCGAAGGTGAATCGCTTTGGGACGATGGTAAGGAGATTCATCCGAAAACCTCGATGTGGGGTGCAGTTCCTTCATATTCAGATGGAGAAGGCGGAGCATACGTGCCTTACGAATATACCGATACAGAATACAATACCCACAAGCCGCTTGCCCATATCGCTGCCGACGGTACGGTGAACAGCACATTGCTTGAGTCGCTTTCGCCTCAAGCCGACATGAACATCAACGAGTCATCGCTTTACCCATTCCCCGACGGCAAATTTTTGGTGCTTACGTGCTTGCGTAAAGGCTATTCAGGCAATTATTTCCTTAATGGAGCGATTTATGATGGCGAGGGCAATATTACATGTGATGCCGCAGGGGTGACACTCGATGAAGCATCAATCGGATTTAATTTCATCTCCAATCTTAACGGAGTGGACAATTCGGCTGTCATCATTTATGTTCATCCCGATTCATATACTGAAACTTCGTTGATGGCATTAAATGTCAACACATTGTGTGAGGATATGTGGAAAGAAACCCTTGTCTCGGGAAGCGGGGTATCACAGTTCTGCACCGTGTCCGGCCGAAATTGCTTCACGACTTATTTTGTGGATGCGCCCGGAGATGACACTGTGGGAGTGAGAGGCTTGCGCGCATCCATAAAGGGCGGTTTCACGGTATCTTCCTATGATCTTGATGTCACGGTTTCGGAACCGGGTACACTTGCATCACTTTTGCCTGAAGATATGTCAGGTATAAAATCCATGAGTATTTCGGGGTCAATCAACGGCACTGATGTCAAGACAATCCGCGAAATAGCATTGCATGTCGCTCCTTTTGAGGGAGAAAAGGGGTATGTAAAAGTATTCGACTTCAAAAATGCCACTATTGTCGCCGGGGGTGAGGCTTACCACAATTATTATGACTGGAATGTATATGACAATGTCGATGTATATACCGAGGATAATGTGTTCCCTGCTTTTATTTTCCAGGATTATTCGATAGAAAAAGTCGTGTTACCCGATAACATCAAAGGGGTAGGTCGTGACGCGCTCTACAACTGTGCGAAGATTGCCGAAATCAATCTTCCCGAAGGTGTAGAGGCTATCGGTTACGAGGCATTTGCCGGTACGGCAATAACCTCCATCAAACTACCGTCGACAATTACCTCGATTGGCGCGTATGCCTTCTATTCAACAAATCTCACAACATTTACCCTACCGGCAGGTATCACGGAACTTCCCGAAGGCATGTTACAGGCGACTTATCTTGAGAATATTGATTTAGGTGGTAAAGTGACTAAAATAGGTTATAATGTGTTCAAAGACTGCCCATATCTTGAAAGTGTGACCGGATTTGACAATGTGGTGACGATAGGGAATTATGCGTTTTACAACTGTCTGAAACTTAGTGAGGCACCGGTGTCGGCTAAAACGGAGTCCATCGGTACGGAAGCATTCATCAACTGTAGCTCCATACAGAAAGTGGAAGTGCCTGCCGGCCTCACATATATCGGTCAACGTGCTTTTGTAAACTGCGCCTCGCTGAAAGAGATTAATGTTGCTGAAGATAATACCGAGTATGCATCTGTAGCAGGTATGCTGTTTACTAAAAATATGGAGACACTTGTCACCTGTCCTTCCGGCTACACTGACGATGTCGAGCTCCCGGAAGGTATCGCAAGTATAGGTAAGAGTGGTTTTGAAGCATGTGCACAACTTAAAAATGTGACATTACCCTCTTCCATGAAAGAAATCGGCAACGAAGCGTTCAAACTCTGTGTAAGCCTTGAGCATCTTACGTCGAAAGCTGAAGTGCCACCTGTATTGGGCTGGGATAATCCTTTCTGGGGTGTGCCTGTTGAATCATGTGTGCTTACCGTACCCACACCGACAGCACAGAAAGCCTATCAAGAGGCTGACGGATGGAAAGAATTTGTGAACATTGTTTCGCTTACTCCTACCGGTATTGCAAACATCAGTGCAGACGATGATTCATTTGAATGGTACACTCTCAAAGGTGTCCGACTTGATTCCAGACCGGTTATGCCGGGAATCTATCTGCGCAAACGCGCCGGACAGAAAGCCGAGAAGATTATTCTGTGATAAATCGAGAAATTCAGTTAGCCTGCGAGGCTGTGCCGTAATCTATCAGTTTACGACACAGCCTCGCTGTTTTAGAGATTGTCTCGCCCTGTCAGAAAGCTCTGTAATGTTTGTCGGCTTTTAATGGATTTGTAATTCGTAGATTACCCGGAATTGCATTTTCTACTTCAATCTGATTTTCCCAACTACCTTGCGTGAACTTAAACTCAGCGGGTAATTGTAAATTCAAATCAATACTATACGTTGAATCATTCATCCGGGTCATTTTTACGCCGGCGGGATTCCAGTTTGCAAGAGCCTCCTGATTGCCTGTCAGATATACCTCCCCATTAAGATTTTCTCCTGACAATTCGATATGTACGGGATGTAAAGTCTTGCTCGCTGGCCCATGATTACAGGCAAGACAATAACCTGCATAACCTTTCAGACCATCAATAAGAGCCGGCTGATAGCTCATATCATGGGAATAGTCAGGGTATTCCTTTATTCTCATCTTTATATTGTCGCGTAAAGTGGTGGTATCAAAATGGGTCTTTACCTTTTCCCACGCTGCCCTCCATTCCGAACCCCACCCGGTATCCTCACATTCATTAGCCATACTCATAAATATATATCCGGGTTTACCGGTGTTGAAATCATAATTCATGAGTGCCTTTCCCCACAGGCTGTCATCCCATTCCAGATTGGGAGAAATCGCGATATAGTCATCAAACATATCTTCAGTTGTCATAGCATCAATGATAAATGATGCACTCAATGAATGACCGACGGCAAGTGTATGCCCCGTGGTGCGATATGTATGGTTGATATAGGGTATTAATTCATCTTTGATGAATTTCTTGAACTTTGGATTACACCCATAGCCGTCGGGCATGGCTTCGGGTTTAGGTATATTTACCGGCATGGAATAAAAATCCCTGTTTCGGTCATAGTTAAATTCGGGGAGATATGGCGACGTAACACCTACGACGATAAACGGATGTACATCTTCACCTTCAACTTGACATCCGTAGTGCATGAGACCGTGTACAAGATCAAAATTTGAACGAGTTTGAGAATCAAACACATAGATTACATCATACTCAGATTGAGTATGCTCATCGTATCTGTTCGGCGTATAAATCAGGATTGTACGTTTAAACGGGAAAAATTGCGAGTCAAGTTCTTTTACTTCGACTTTTGCCAGCTCTTGAGCCGATATCACTGATATGGATAACAGCTGAATGAAAAAGATTGTGATTATTCGTGTCATTGATACTTGATTTTTGCCGCAAAATTACAGTATATGTAATTTTTGTACCATACCCAAAAGTGTACAAATGCATCCTGACTTAAATATATCCGGATTTTCAGATGAGCTTGTTGTTTGTCGCCGCAACTATCGCCTCCGAGATATTGCGTACGTCAAGTTTATCGAAGATGCGTTGGCGATATTTTTTTATCGTATCAGGTGACAGACATATTTTTTCGGCAATCTCCGCCATAGTATAACCTTGAATGGAAAGAGAAAGCACTGATTTCTCACCACTGGTAAGCATGGGCAGCTCTCGTTTGTGCCATTTACGGGAAACAACATTATACACATAATATTCCGATGAATCCGCACGGTGCATCTCTATGTGTCCGGCATCGGTATGGGTTGCGGCTGACACGACACAAAGGGCAAGCCATATCCTTCCGTCGGAAGTAAGGGCAAGCGGCGTCAACTTATGGTTGACAAGAATCTTTCTCCCATCATTAAGGATGTGAAAGTCGTATGATATATACCACTTCTTGCGATCAATGACCGGGAGTTCATTGTAGAAAGAGAAGCCTGCCTTGTTAAGCATTAATAATAACGATTGTTCATTCTCCGGTACACAATCAAGATAGAAACGATAACCCAATTCCTTTACATGTTCCGGCGACAGTCCACAGAGGAACATAGGATTGGGAGATACATAAAGGAAATTATGCTTGAAATAGTCTATAATATATACACTTTGGTATGACGCGCGCGAAAACGCCTCTGCAGAGTCGATGTATTCATTAACACAGCTATAATCAAGCTCTTTTACGAGCCTGATTTCATTATCGGGGATGAAAAAATCATCTGTTGTTTTCATCTACACAGACTATACAAAGTTGGTGTAGAGGAGGGGATTGATTCCGCGGAGGAAGTCGGGGGTCGACATACGGCGTTTGCCTTCGAGTTGCAGTTCTGTGATTTCGTATGCGTGATTTCCGGCACATCCGGCATATAGTCTGTCGCCTTCGATTTTGAATTTTCCTGTCGGCACGGCTACATTGACTGCCGGAGTCCCGGCAAACACTTTCAGTTGCAATTCTTTGCCGTCAACCGCAGTGAGAGTGGTCCATGCGGCGGGATAGGGCGACAGTCCTCTTACGAGATTATGTATTTTAATGGCTTCGTCGTTCCAGTCAATATGACATGTGTCTTTGAATATCTTGGGTGCAGGTGTAGGCTCAATGCCATTGGTCAGTTCATCCTGAGGGGTGGTGGATAGTGTGCCGTCAAGTATTTTAGCCACAGTCTCCATCGTCAGGTCGGCACCGAGAGCCATCAGTTTGTCGTGGATGTCGCCCACATTTTCGTCATCGCGTATCTCGACTTTCTTTTGATCGATGATGTCACCGGTGTCAATGTCATGCTTCAGGAAAAATGTAGTCACTCCCGTCTCCTTGTCGCCGTTGATTACCGCCCAGTTGATAGGCGCGGCACCGCGATATTTGGGAAGCAGGGAGGCATGAAGGTTGAATGTGCCGAGATGTGGCATAGACCACACAACTTCCGGCAGCATACGGAATGCTATGACGATAAACAAATCGGCGTCAAGAGAGCGGAGCTCATCGACAAACTCTTGATTTTTAAGATTGACCGGCTGCATGAGATGAAGCCCGTGAGCCACTGCATACTGCTTTACGGGTGATTGTAGAAGTTTATGACCGCGTCCGGCAGGTTTGTCCGGCATAGTGATGACTCCTACTATGTTATAGCCCCCTTCATATAAGCGTGAAAGGCTTTCAACTGCAAATTCCGGAGTGCCGAGAAATACTATCTTGAGATCTTTCTTATCCATCGTCGAGTTACTTGTTTTGAACATTTATAGCAAAGTTACGATTATTTATATAATTTTGTGACGTTATGAATGTAAAATCCAATATCAAAATCTGGCTTCTTGCCGTAATGATGGGAGTGAGCGGTGTCTCACGTGCACAGTATATGCCTGACTCGGTGAGAACTGCATGTTGTGATACATATAGTGACCCAACGACCAAATTCAAGCCGACACAACTTATTTTACCCGGAGCGCTTATCGCCGTGGGTGCATTCGGTATCGAGAACGGATGGTTCGGGCACATTAAACGAGATGTCAGGGATGAATTTCAGACAATGAGCCACGGTCATCAGATAAAAGCTGACGAGTATCTGCAATATCTTCCGGCTGCCGGATATCTCGTGATGGGTTCCATAGGAGTAAGAGCCAAACACAATTTCAAAGAGCGCGCACTTGTCACTGTCACGTCACTTGCCTCATACGGAATACTCGCCGGAGGCATGAAGCTATGCATTCATGAACGACGTCCCGATGGCGTAGGTAATAATTCCTTTCCATCAGGACACACGACACTCGCGTTTATGGGAGCTGAACTAATACGCAGCGAATACCCGCTTGGTGTGGGCATCACCGCCTACGCTGTCGCTTGTGGCGTAGGTTTCATGCGACTCTACAATGACCGTCATTGGATTAATGACGTGATAGCCGGTGCCGGCGTAGGCATACTGTGTGCCAGAATCGGATACTGGATGTTGCCGGTGTGGCGCAAGGTGTTTAACCTGGACCGGCGAGGGTGCTGTCAGGTTGCGGCAATCGCACCGTTTTATGATGTGGAGCGACGCGCAGCAGGCGCGTCATTTGTCGCCTGCTTCTGATTTATCAGGGTTAATAATACATGTAGCGGCGACGAGTCCTGCAACAATGTCGTTGGAAAGAGTCGTCAGCGTAAGGGATTCGAGTTCTTTCGTCCGGTCAAGTGACATGCACAATATCACACCCGCGCCTCCGTCAATGCGCCTGCCGTAGACGCCTTCAATTCCAAGCAGCTCGCCAAGATTATCGCTGACCAGCCCATCTTTAAGAGTATAGCGCAATGGTCGGTTGCCGGATACATTAAACGCATACCGGTCAGTATAGAAATCTTGCTCGACAGGACACCAGTTGTAAGGATTACGCAAGTGGAGGGAGTCAGAGGACCCGTCTTTGTAGGTCGCAGTAATCAAGGCATTGTCGATATGGCATTGCATGTGGTTGGTGCTACCGACAAGCATCAGAGCAATTGCATCAGCGTGACCTGACACCGGTACAGTCACACTATCGGGGTAGTTGTCCCACAACGATGTGTACGCTACATTGTCACCGGCGGGATTACAGCGAAACGGGATTCCCTGTGGGGTGGTGAACACTCCGCCGTTTCGGGCTGCGATTTTACGCAGACCGCTGTCATCGATATTTGCGCTGTCAAGCGGATGACACCATTCGCCGATACCGTTGACCGGAATCTGCAAAGTGGTGGTTGCCGGGCGAGGTGAAAGATATTCGTTATGGAATATATCGGTTATCGAAGCGTTATAATGACGTTCAAGATTGACCGGGACATATTGACTGTGCGGAGTATTCAACATGGCGATACCGTAATCACCCACATGCAACGCCTCACATGATTGGCATTCCATCCACCATTTCATGTCGCCAAAAGCGTATTCGCGGAAATGCCCGTGTGTCTTACCTGTTGGCAGAGCATTTTCGGCTGATATCCCTGAACCTTTCCATGTCACAACAAGGTCAATCTCACCGGCTGTATCAGCATCAATCATTATGAACGGCATCCCGACGCTTTCTTGATTTAACCGCCACCCGACGTTTTTACCGTTTATAGTGACACTTTCAACAGCTCCGTAAGTTGCCGGAAAGGTGAATGTCGCGTGACGCAACCGGTCATTGACAAGAGAGAGGCGGTAACTGTCGGTAAGTCCATCGCGCTTGAACGACAGCGAGAAATCAGGATGACTGATTGATGCGTGATTCCAGTCAGCGGGAAATCCCGGACGAATATCCACGCGACCGTTCATTGCATCGGGGGAGAAACCGAACAGCCCCTCGATCACGGCACGTGACAATACGCCCACAGGGTCGGCAAAGTCACGGTAACACTCACCGCGCGCGGCATCATAATAACTTATCTGACCGATATTGCCGGGGCTTGACCCGAGATACATCCCGTCAAGGATGGCGCTTTTAAGCAGGTTGAAGCCTCGGTCAGCGCGTCCCGCCTGCCAGTAGGCGAGCGATGTATGGAAAAGTTCGGCAAAAGCCACATTGTTTATGCTCCAGGCATACGGAAGCCAGTCGGTAGTCGAGATAACAGAATATTCGCCATCCGGCAAACCGTCTGCCGTAACCGGAATATGCGGTATATTGTCATCTATATATCGTGTAGCCGAGTATTTCTGAAACGGGTCGGCAGCCTCGCTGTCAATAGCATGATATATGGTCCATACGGCAGGATGGTCGTGAAGCCGGCGATTTCCGAGACTTTCGCGATATTCAGCCCATACACCGGCATCATCCATCCAGAGAGTACTGTCAAGAGCCCGGAGTATCCGGTCGGCTTCCTCGGCGTAAGGGGTAGGGTCTTCACTTATTTTCTCTGCGATGGTAGCCGCAGCTTTGTTTGCATAATAATTGTATGCCGAAGAGTGTGTGACACCTCCTCCGCTATAATAAAGCGCATCGCTCGCCCAGATACAGCAATAAGCGTCATAAAGCCCGTCATTGTCAGGATCAAAGTTGCGTTTTTCCCAGGCAAGATGCGACTTGATAAGATTCCACTTCTCACGAGCGTATGCGGTGTCGCCGGTCCATGAAAAATGGCGCATAAGCTCATCTATGTAACAAAGATTCATGTCGTAATGGTGCATCTGATTGTTACGGTGAGGATTGCGACAGATATAGCCGTTACTGTACATCTGTGTGCCCCAGCGTTTTTCGGCTCGTGCGAGACGTAGTGTGCTGTCTTGCGCCGGATGCGGTATCACCGGCTCGACATCGGTCACCTGCGATGCTGCGTACGCGTCAAAATGTGTTTTCGCCCTGTCGTGCCATCCGAGATAATCGCCGGTATATGCACCGCGCCAACCGCTAAGCGGCATACGCCACCCGACAGCGCCATGTTGCCAGGTGGTACCGTCCCAGATACCGTCGCCGGCAGCGACAAGTGTGCTGCCAAGCGTATTAATATATGGGTCGGGGGTCGTTATCACAACACGACCGATAAGTGAGTCGCGCTGTGAAAGTGCGTTGTCAAAATCTGCTGCCAATCTCTCCTGGTCGTCGGCGGTGATATGGCGGTCGAAGTAACCGATGTATCTTACCGGAGTTTTGCCGGAAAGGGAGATGGAACATGATTCTAACGGCAGTTTTGAATCATCCGGGGCAAAACAGTTTTTCGGGTCTACGCCGATATCACCGCTGCGGCTAATCTTTACCTTGACAGTCTCGCAACAGTTTGCTGTCAGTACAGTATTGTCCGGCATATTCTTACCTTCTATTTTCCAGATACATCCCTCACTGTCAAAAGTGGCGAGGGCGGTGATTGTCAGGCTGCCGCTGCGCCATGCCGGGTCGGTCAGGATGTAGCGGCGCTCGCCCCCTTTATAATATGCCCTGCAGTCGGCAATGGAGTCGAGCCTCATAGTCGTACCATTGCAGGTGATGGTGAAATTGATGTTACGGTTGTCCCGCTTGTGATAGGCGGCAAATATCGGTCGGTCGCTTGTCTCTATGCGAAACAAGCTGTTGCCGCCATATAGGGCGCGTGTATAATTGTTGTTTCCGTTGTGTGACATGATATATCCATCGGCGGTCGGCACATAATTCAACTGACGCTGAGCGGAAAGCAGCAGCGGCATACACACCGAGGCAAGAATCCAGATTTTTTTCATGAACATTCATTTAAGGTTATACACCACAAAGATACCCATTTATCACAAAACCCAAAAACAAACCGCCCAACAAAACAAAAAGGTCTGCGCCAAAAAACTTGACACAGACCTGATTGATTGCAATCGTTTTGCGAGATTAGCGGAAGAGGAGGGGAGCCATTTCTTTCAGGCTGCGGCGCCAGGTGAGGAACTCATGCGCGGTGTTGTCCGACACGTATGACACGGCATTGAAGCCGGCTGCCTTTAGGTCGTCTACTGACTGCCGTACTCTTTCCGGATTCTCCTTAGAGCCGCAGGAGGTGAATATCAATCGTGGCTTTACATCCTTCAAATCGTCGGGGGTGTAGATGCCGCCACTAAGGAGTCCATAGTAATCAAATACTTCTGGACGCGCAAGAGTGATATTCTTGGTCTCCATACCACCCATCGACAATCCTGCCATGGCACGGTGCTTCTTGTCAGGAATCGTGCGGAAATTACTGTCAATGAAGGGTATCAGTTCATCTACAAGTACAGTCTCGAAATCCTTGTAGTTGAATGAATTTATTGTGCCGAAACGTGCATTGTTGGTCATGCCGTAGGTCATCACGATTATAAACGGTTTGCACTTGCCCTCGGCGATGAGATTATCCATGATGAGATTGGCGTGTCCCTGGTTGCTCCATGCGGTCTCGTCCTCGCCCCAGCCATGCTGAAGATAGAGAACAGGATATTTCTTTTTAGGATTTGCCGAATATTCAGCGGGCGTATAGACAAAAGCTCTTTTCTGCTCCCCGGTGCTGGGCGAATTGAAGATGACCTGCTGCACATTGCCGTGAGGCACATTTTTCAGCGCATAGAAATCACGGTCATGTGCCGGAATCTCAATGCCGCTTTCCCAGCGTGTCGAGCCGTAATAGTTATTCGTTCCGGGATCGTTCACGGTAGCTCCGTCAATGGTCAGATGATAATAGTGAAATCCTTCATCCATCGGACCTTCTGTGGTACCGGTCCATATGCCATCTTTATCCTTGCGTAAAACAGTGCCGCCTCTGCCGCCGAGACCGAGGCTCACAATCACGGATTTAGCGGTCGGGGCATCGATGCGGAAACGCGCGTATCCCTCGGAGTTGACCATCGGATACTCCTGTCCGGGCTGATTCAACTCATTGGGACGGAAATCTTCTTTAGGAACTGCGCGGTCAAGTTTCTCGTCAAAATTCTTCACGGCATAATAAGCCTTTTTCGGCTTCAGGTTTTCATCGAAAAGAAGCGGATGATTATTGACACCAAGCCATGAATCGGCATCACTGAGATTCCACATCGTCACATTGTCTATGACATCCTTATGCTTGCGGAACACACGGAATATACGAGCAAACTGGTCTTCATGGAGAGTGGCGATATAGGGAGGTATCGCATTGTTCTCGCCACGGGAGAAACGAAGCTGACCGCCCATCTCTTCATTGCAACGTATGTCAAGTTCGGTGATATGGATATGGTCGACCAGATCGGAATATTTGGTAAGTGCGGAATCAACATCTTCTTCCGATGGACCGTAGATATTGTAGTGTCCCTGCATACCGATACCGGTAATCGGCACCCCGGCATCCTGCATCTTTTTTACCATATTATATATGCGGTCGCGTTTTATCGGCGTAGCAGCGTTATAATCATTGTAGAAAAGAATGGCATCGGGGTCGGCTTCATGGGCATACTCAAACGCCTTTGCGATAAACTCATCGCCGCAGAGTTTGTACAGTTTGCTTTCCCGGTAGGGATTAGGTTCATGTCCTCTCCATCCGCGACCGGCATCGGACATTGCTTCATTAACTACATCCCAGGCATATACCACATCCTTGTAACGGTTCACAACTTGATGGATATGGTCGCGGAGACGAGAATAGAACACCTCTTTGGAGACAGGTTTACCATTTTTGTCGTTAAACATCCAATCGCAGAACTGCGAATGCCACACAAGACAATGACCGCGGAGCTTTATGCCGTTTTTGCGACAGAAATCAGCGATTTTGTCACCACGCTCCCAGTTCCATACACCTTCAGCCGGATGCAGTTCACCGGGCTTCATGTCATTTTCAGCGGTGATGCTGTTAAATTCTTTCTTGATTAGTCCAATCTGGGTGGAGTCGGATACATTGCGCTGATTTACGGCAACACCGACAGTAAAATACCCATCGTAAGCGTCTTTCAGACTTGCGGGACCGTTGTCGACCGGCATCCCGAACTGGGCAAACGCTGAGCCTGCGACAAACATCGAAAGCAGACCCGTTAGAAATTTTCTGTTCATTAACTAAGACTTTTAGATTGATTTAATATCAGGGAATATTCCCGTGCGTAAGTTATTAATAAATTTTAGACTAATCAATATTTAAAAGGTTTAATCATGCCTAAAAATTTATATAAAAATATGTCACGTATATTTGAAGTTATGAGATACCGGAGATGGAGTGTGGCAAACTACCTTCTCCGGCATCTCGAATAGATTACGCGCAGTAGCCTATGCGACGGGGACGATCAACGGATATGACAGGGACAGGAATATCGCTTGCCTGTATCTCTGACAACGACCGTTTGTCATACATCCCACCGGCGACGACCCTTACCGCCATTGCAGGGAGAATCTCGGTCTGAATCATGTTTATTACATGACGCGCATTGCCGAAATTTTTGTCGCGCATCAGGTAATCGCGGTTTAGACGACAAGAAAGAGCCACACGCGCATCGGGGGAGAGGGTGTATTGCTTGCGCTCAAGATAGCGGTCGGCAATCTCCATCAGCTCCTGTTCAGTGAAATCATCAAACAGGTAGATGTTGGAATCGGGAATACGCGATTTGAGACCGGGATTCATGTTGAACATGAGTTTCATCTCATCCTTGTAACCGGCAAGGATAAGCATCCAGTCACGTTTCGACTCATCGGACAGTGCGGTCATCAGTGCCTCGATTACAAATTTTCCGGGATCGCGAGGGTCATCCGGCTGATAGAGCTGGTATGCCTCGTCGATGAGCAATATGCCACCTTGTGCCTCTTCTATCGCTTTGAGGGTATTGGTCTCTTCATTGCTGTAATACGGACCGAGGAGATTGGCGCGTTCCTTGACCACGACATGCCCCCGGGAAAGCACACCGGCTCTTTTGAGCATCACTCCCATCATTTTTGCAACGGTAGTCTTGCCGGTGCCGGGCGACCCGAGGAACATGGCATGGAGCGGCAGCGATGACACTGTGAGGGCATTGTCTTCGCGCAATTTGTTAAATTTCACGATTTTCTCATAAATACCCAACTTTTCTTTCACTGCCGTGAGCCCTACAAGATGGTCGAGACAACATAACTGTTGCCCTGCTGCGTCAGGCTCGGAATCAATTGCCTCGTCTGGTGTATCCGGTTCATCCTCGGCTACAGTCGCATTGTCTTCTTCATCAGCCTCATCGTCAATTGTATAGTGCTCTGTTTCAAGTGTCTTTGTCTCGCTTGCGATAAACTCGTCGAGTGCGCGCTCAAACGGGTCATCATCTGTAGTAGCATCATCGGGGGACTCCATACATGATTTAAACCTTTCTACGGCAGCCTCGGGAGTATATACCCCAAGACATTCAAGTTGCTTGCCATAGTAGTAGCCTTCAACGGCTACCGGTCCATCTGTGCTAAACGCAAAGCCGGCTACAGGATATTCCATGCAGAGCAATTCGGCATAATATATGCCACAGTCATGAGGGTCGGCAATAAAATGCAGTCCTACATGATATTCATTCATGTCAAAGTCATCGCAATCGGGATTGCAGAAACAGCGCTTCAATTTGCCGCCGGGTGAATAAAGCCTGATTTCAAGTTCGGGGAGTATCTCCGGCAATTCCTTGAATCGTGGCTCGACATCGAAGCGTACGGTAATTCCTGTCATGCCCTCGATGCTCATCACTTTATGCATATCGCTGGTCCAGTCGGGCACTATACTGCCCTTGGTGGCTTCATACCATAAAGAGGGGTCATTGCCAATATGGCCGGTGTCATACAGATTAAAGGCGACTTCTCCTATCTGCAGTCCGCTTGCCTTGTCTTTTACAAGTACTTGATAGGAGTGGCATGTGTTGATATTGGCGTAAGCTAAAGGAAGGTCGACACGATATAGGCTTCCGTAATTGTCACGCGGTATATTTATGCGGAGAGTGGTGGTCGACATCACGTTCCCGGCTGTCGTGTCAACTATTGAGACTGATATGGAACGGCGTACACCACTGACATTATCTGTGGTAAATTTACGTTCGTTACAAAATATCATCATCACAGCCACGCCTGACTGAGTGGATGATATCGGGAAATCGTGACGGTCATCAAAGATTTCGTATGCGGGAAACTCGCGCGCCACATCATCATCAGGAGAGTAAGCGCATATCTGGATTTTGGAGAGAGTGAGTGAATTTTTGGAATTTGTCATAATTATTACAGTTTTATATTTTCCCGCATTTTATGCGGGAAAAGGTTATGGGGTTATGGGGTTATGGGTTAGAGGGTTATGAGGTGAGAGGGATAGGTGGATTTGGTCCGGGAGCCTTCCCCCGGAAAAATAGTTCCAACATGTCAATGTACTCCTCGCTGACAGCACGAGGATACGTCAAGACGCACCAATGGCTATCAGGGCTTAACAGCGTTTGAAAATGTTGGATGAATGCTATGCGCAACTACATCTTCCCGACACCCGGAGGTGCCGCGCCGCCAAAAACGATTTCAGTAAGATGCAAATGTCTCATAGCCTAAAAATGAAATATTTAAACTGTAATAATTCGTGGTGAGCGCGCCAAAACCGACCCGCTCACCCCGCAAAGATATATAAAAATTCTTTCTCTACAATAAAATCTGTAATGATTTTAATTTTCTTATGCCGCGGAGAGGATGAGGAGGGTGACGTAGGCGATGTAGCAGGCGGTGAGGATGAAGCCTTCGGCGCGGGTGATGGTGCGTTTTTTGAAGAACCAGCCGAAAAGCCAGAAGAGGAGCGAGGCTCCGGTGAGTGTCAGCAAATCGAAATTGCCAATGCCGTTGAATGTCAACGGATGTACGGTGGCTGAGCATCCGAGCACAAGGAATATGTTGAAGATGTTGCTGCCGATGACATTGCCGATTGCTATGCCGGTTTTGCCTTTCAATGCGGCTGTTACTGATGTGGCAAGCTCCGGGAGCGATGTACCGGCGGCAACGATAGTGAGGGCGATAATCGCGTCACTTACACCGAGCAGCGACGCGATGCCTGATGCTCCGGCAACAAAGCGGTCGCCACCATATATGAGTGCCGCGAGTCCACCGATTACCCACATGACAGCTTTCCACATAGGCATAGCCTTCGTCGGTGTGTTATCTTCATCGCCGGATTGGACTCCGGTTTTTGCCTGCGCAAATGTATAGCGCATGAAAATCATGAAAAACAGCAGGAGCACAATACCGTCGCTCCGTGTCAACGCCATGACCGATGCGCCGTCGAGGAGGGGAGTATTGCCCATTACGAGAAGGGCGAGCGAAGAAAGAATTACGAGCGGTATCTCGTTGGTCATGATGCTGCGCTCGACTTTTATAGGCATGACCATTGCTGTCACACCGATTATGACCAGAATATTGAATATATTGCTACCCACCACATTGCCGATTGCCAGCTCAGCATTGCCCTGGATAGCAGATATGAGGCTGATGACCAATTCCGGTGCCGAGGTGCCGAATGCCACAACGGTAAGTCCGATTATGAGGTCGGAGACGCCCCAGCGTTTTGCTATCGCCGACGCACCGTCGGTGAGGATATTTGCGCCGACAAGAATCAGCGCGAGCCCTAATATGAGGAAAAAGATGTCGGATATCATGAATCTAATGTTTTATTGTCGCAAAGTTAACAATAATCGCCAAGTACAGGGCATTATAATACTGACAAAACGATTGATTCGGTCGAAAAATGTACGAGTCGTAGAAAAGTTTTACAGCGGAATTTATGCAGTATAAAAATTATTGCTTACCTTTGCATCGCAAACCACAAGGAGTGATGCTCGAGTGGTTGAAGAGGCACGCCTGGAAAGCGTGTATACGCCAAAAGCGTATCGGGGGTTCGAATCCCCCTCACTCCGCAAAGAAATCCCGCAAGCAGAATCGCCTGCGGGATTTTTTGTTATATAGATAATGAAACCGACACTATATATAATTGCAGGATGTAATGGAGCCGGAAAGACTACGGCTTCCTATTCCGTGTTGCCGGATTTGTTGGAGTGTCGGGAATTTGTCAACGCTGATGAGATAGCTAAAGGTCTTTCTCCATTCAATCCTGAATCAGTAGCTATTGAAGCCGGAAAGCTGATGCTTCAACGAATAGATTTACTTTTAAATCAGGGAAAGACTTTTGCAATTGAAACTACTCTTGCCACACGTAGCTATGCATCTTTGGTTAGCCGAGCACATGGGTGCGGTTATAATGTTGTGCTTCTGTTCTTTTGGCTTCCTTCTCCGGAAATGGCAGTCGTTCGCGTTGCAAAACGAGTAAGTGAAGGCGGTCATAACATTCCAATCGAAACAATTCATCGCCGTTATTGGTTAGGATTAAGAAACTTCTTCAATATTTTCATTCCTATTGTGGATAGCTGGATGTTTTTCGATAATAAGAATAGGCCACATTTAATTGCCAATAACAATGCAATTATGGATTTAGAACAATTTTCTAAAATTAAAGAATTATGTCAGAACAAGAAGAAATAAGATTATTTGATAAAATATCTAACGGATTGAAGGAATCATACGAGACATTGCTTAAACGCAAAGCGGCTCTCGGTCAGGATATGGTGATAGCTGATGCATCCGGTCAACCGGTTGTCGTACCGGCCGCCGACTTACTTGCAAAAAGAGAAGAAAAAATAAGAGAGACTGATCGGAAATGAAGAGCCTCTCGTATAAATTTCAGCAAAATTAGGATAGACAGGTTCCCAAAAGGAAATGATTAATCGTCGGCATCGGTGTCTTCATCGAAATCGAAGTCGAAATCCCAGCCGTCGTCATATACATCTTCCTTGAAGCGTGACAATTCGCGACCTTCACGCTTGGTGGGACGTCCCATACCTTTGCGACGGTCGACAAATCCGCTTATCTTTACCACTTCGAGCAAGTCGAGTTCCGACTTAGGTGTGATATTTTCAAGATAATCGGGCACAAGCTTTGCGCCAAGACGATTTTCAGTCAGCGCCTTCACACGAAAAGAGTAGGTGACAGGCGGCTTACGCACCTTCACGATGTCGTCGACTTTTATCATGCGGGAAGGCTTGACCTCGACATCATTAACCATCACACGACCTTTCTTGCATGCTTCGGTCGATATTGTACGCGTCTTGAAAATACGTGTAGCCCACATCCATTTATCAATGCGTTCTTCTGTCTTTGCCATCGGCTTATTTATTATTAAAATTACACATGGCAAAGCCTATACCTGACAGGCAGAATGCCTTTATCGCCTCGCAAGCCACATCAATTCGAGCAGGAAGCTGCTGCCGCTGGTCAAGCGTAAACTGACCGAGTACATAATCAATCTGGCACCCTCTCGGAAAGTCATTGCCGACACCGAAACGCAGACGCGGATAAGCCTGTGTGCCGAGCATCTGCGCTATATTCTTGAGCCCGTTATGACCGGCATCACTGCCGCCCGACTTTATGCGGATAGCCCCGAAGGGGAGAGCGATGTCATCCACAAGAATAAGTATGTGGTCTACGTCGATGCCTTCTTTTTCTTTCCAGTAGCGCACTGCGTTTCCGCTTAGATTCATGTAAGTCGACGGCTTTAAGAGAGTGAGCTGTTTATTTTTCAGTCTCATGTGTGCCACATCACCGTAACGCTCGGTGGTAAAAGAAATATTGGATGCTTCGGCAAAAGCATCCAATATCCTAAAACCTATATTGTGGCGGGTTCCACGGTATTCATCGCCGATGTTGCCCAATCCTACAATCAAGTATTTCATGTCACTGCGATTATGCCTTAGCAGCAGCACCACGAGCGGCACGGGTGAGCTGAACTGCGCATACTACAGCGTTCTTTGCGTTCATCAGCTCAAGACCGTCGAAGTGGAGGTCGCCAATCTGGAGAGTCTTGCCAAGACCGAGGTTGTCGATGTTGATGACAACGCGCTCGGGAATCACATTGTAAGGAGCCTTAACCTTAATCTTCTTCATTGAGAGAGTCAGCTTACCACCGGCTTTAACACCTTCGGCGTGACCTTCAAGTTTAACAGGCACTTCAACCACTACAGGCTTCTTGTCGTTTACTTCAAGAAGGTCGATGTGGAGGATGGTGTCTTTTACCGGGTGGAACTGTACTTCGCGAAGCACTGCGTTACGCTTTTCACCGTTAACGGTAAGCTCGATTGCGAAGATGTCGGGGGTATAGATGAGCTTGCGCACATCCTCAGCCTTTACTGTAAGGTCGGTTGTGATAAGACCCTTGCCATTGCCGATTTCAACGAGCTTTTCGCCGGGCTTGAGAGCTGCGGTGTAGGGGAGGGTCACGATGTCACTGCCGTTAAGCACTACGGGAATCTTGTTTTCGTCACGGAGCGCCTTGGCTGCCTTCTTGCCGAGTCCGGTGCGCGGTTCGGCTGTCAGTTGATAAGTCTTCATTGTTAATTAATTTGTTGTGTTACTCAAAATTAAGTGATTAAATAATGCTCCTTAATTTCCCATCACACGGGGATGCTAAAAAGCGGTGCAAAGTTAATGATTTTATCGTAGCAAAGCAAACAATCTGCCGTCAAATTTCACAAGATATAATGCAGAAATTGCCATGAGCACACTTTCTTATCCAAATTACACCATAATAACTGTTAACTCTTATATTTTTAGTATCTTTGCGGCTATTATGAATAAGACTGTCATAACTATATGCCTGTCGGCATTGCTTACCATACCGATGGTTGCGCAGCGACCGTCATCATCATCTTCTTCATCTTCGGAAAAAAACAATGAGGTGAAGGAATCAGACATAAAACAAGAGATTTATGCGTGGAAAATCATCCCGCCGTTAGGGCTTCGAGAACCTGCTCCCGTCGACACATCGCTGCTCAATTATGGTCAGCGCTCAGTGCCGGTGTCGCTCGGTCCCGCATACGCCATCACAGGTAATCTTGGCGGACCCGGAGAGACTCTTATTTATTTCGACCGGCAGCCGACAAGCGAATTTATGTTCAAAGATGCTGTAGCCGCCTGGCTTCCTTCGCTGAGTACTCACGAGTTTTTCAATTCCCGCATACCGCTGACATTCCTTTCTTATAATACAGCCGGAACAAGAGACAACTCTCAGGACAGGCTTTCAGCCACTTTCTCCGGCAATATCAACAAGAAGGCACAGATAGGGGCAATGTTTGACTATCTGTATTCAAAAGGATGCTACGATTTTCAGGCGGTGAAAGGCCTCACCTGGGGCTTTTCCGGATCTTATATAGGCGACCGGTATGAGATGCAGGCATTTTACAACCACTGGAACACTCTTGGAAAAGAAAACGGTGGTATAACCGATGATTTATATATCACCGACCCTGCACAGCTTCAGGGCGGTCAGACCTCCATCCAGGCAAAATCGATACCAACGCGACTTACCGGGGCGTTTAACCGCGTTGTGGGTGGCGAGCTGTATATGAACAACGCCTATAAAGTGGGATTCTGGAAAGATGTGGAGGTCGATGATTCAACGACCGTGGAAGAGTTTGTCCCGGTATCCAGTTTCAGCTGGACATTGAACTACAAGACAGGGCGACGCAAGTTCACCGACACCGGTTCCGCTGACAACAGTTTTTGGGAAAATACCTATTTCAATCTTGATGGAAGCGGCGACGAGACTAAATACTGGTCTCTGACAAATACAGTAGGTGTCTCGCTTCTTGAAGAGTTCAACAAATTTGCCAAATTCGGGCTTACCGCGTTTGTGACTCATGAGATAAGAAAATACAACCAGTACCACGACACCATCCCCGATGATGACAAGCGCCCGGAAGGATTGACTCCATATCCTGTTTCAAGCGCGGCGGTAAAGGGTACACAAAATCTGCTGTGGGTAGGCGGTCAGCTTACCAAACAACGCGGCTCAATTCTTACTTACGAGGCAACGGCACGATTCGGTCTTCTCGGAAGTTCGATAGGTGATATCGATATCGATGGAAATGTATCCACGCGATTCAGGCTCTTCGGCGATTCCGTCACCATAACCGGTTATGGCGAATTCCATAATACAGAGGCTCCTTATCTGCTCAACCATTATGTATCGAATCATTTCATCTGGGAAAACAATTTCGGCAAAATCCGCAGACTGCGTTTCGGCGGGAAGCTCAACATCCCGCATACACGTACATTTGTCAATGTAGGGGTTGAAAATGTGCAGAATCTGATATATTTCAATTCGGCATGTATGCCCGTGCAAAATAGCGGGAGCGTTCAAGTATTCAGCGCTTCGTTGAACCAGAATTTCAAGTTCGGGCCTTTGCATTGGGATAACCGCATCACGTATCAAGAGACATCTGATGCCGCCGTGATTCCGTTGCCCAGATTATCGGTTTACTCCAATCTTTATCTTCGTTTTATGGTAGCGAGGGTGCTTGATGTCCAATTTGGAGTTGACTGCGACTATTATACAAAATATAAAGCTGTGGACTATCAGCCTGCGACTATGAGCTTCTACAATCAGAGAGAGATTGACTGCGGCAATTATCCTTTTATGAACGCTTACGTGAACATGAAGCTGAGCAAGGCTCGCTTCTATATAATGTTCAGTCATGTCAACCAGGGGTTGACCGGAAACAATTATTTCTCGATGCCACATTACCCGCTAAATCCCCGACGCTTTCAGATGGGAGTATCTATAGACTTTGCAAATTGACAAGACGCCATGACATATAAGCCGATAAAGAAGAAAAACAACGCAATAGTACTCCTTGCGGGTCTCGGACTCGCCATAGGGGCAATGTACTCACTGCGCCGATGCAACAGTTCCGATATGCCATGGCGACCGGTTGCATCGGGGGGCGACACTATTGATGTGGCAATCGAATATTCCCCCATGTCATTTTATAGATATAATGACACCCTTGGCGGGTTCAACTATGACCTGCTGCGCACAATCGCAAAGCGTCATGATATGACGCTGAAATTTCATCCGATAGTGAGCCTTTCGCAATCACTGGAGTATATTGACAACAACACCTACGACCTTCTCGCCGCCGACCTTCCGGCGACAGCCGATTTCAAAGAACGTTATACTTTGCTCGAACCGGTACTTCTCGATAAGCAGGTGCTGGTGCAGAGACGAGATTCCACATCAGGAGTGCCGCATGTCAAGTCGCAGCTCGATCTTGCCGGCGACACGGTATGGATAGTGGAGGGCTCGTCGGTTGAAAGCCGTATAACAAATCTCGGACGGGAAATAGGCGACACAATCTATATGAGATTTGAGCCTGAATATGGGGCAGAACAGCTATTCCTCATGGTCGCTACCGGAGAAATAAACAATGCCGTGATAAGCGAACGAGTGGCGCGTGATCTTGTCAAGGATTATCCTGGCGTTGACATAAGCACCAATATTTCGTTCACTCAATTTCAATCATGGATTATAAGCGAAAAAAGACCGTCGCTTGGCGACAGTCTTAATCTCTGGATAAGTGATTTCAAAAAGACTAAAGAGTATGACGCTCTTATGAAACGATACGTCAAATGACCCCTATTATCTCGCTGATGTCATCTATGCCGTGGCGGCTACAGTAATCCTCCATGTAATCTATTATTTTGACCGTGACGGCGGGGTCGATGAAGTTTGCCGTACCCACTTCCACTGCCGTGGCACCCGCAAGCATGAATTCAAGAGCATCTCTGCCATTCATGATTCCACCAAGACCTATCACAGGAACCTTGACGGCATGAGCAACCTGCCATACCATTCTGACGGCGACGGGGCGTACTGCCGGACCTGACAGACCTCCGGTTATGGTCGACAGATAAGGACGGCGACGTTCGACATCCACAGCCATACCGAGCAACGTGTTTATCAGCGATACGGAATCGGCGCCCTCGGCTTCCACTGCCTTGGCTATAGAGACGATATCGGTCACGTTAGGCGACAGTTTCACAATCACTGTCTTTGAGAATGCCTTTCTCACCGCTTTGGTGACCTCCGCCGCACCATCGCAGGTAGTGCCGAATGCCATGCCCCCTTGCTTTACATTGGGACATGAAATATTGACCTCTATGGCATTTATCTTGTCAAGGGAATTTAGCTTCTCACATACTGCGACATAATCACTGATAGTGGCACCCGAAACATTGACTATAACATTTGAATCAATATCCTTGATTGACGGATATATTTTCTCTATGAAATAATCCACACCCTTGTTCTGGAGCCCGACCGCGTTCAACATGCCTGCCGGAGTCTCGACCATACGCGGGTAGGGGTTCCCTTCACGGTGATTGAGGGTAGTGCCTTTGACAATGAATCCTCCAAGGCGGCTGAGGTCAATAAAATCGGAAAATTCCTCTCCGTAACCAAACGTACCCGATGCAGTAAGCACCGGATTTTTCAATGTGAGATTGCCTATTTTAACTTCTAATCTTGCCATGTCAATTCATTTATATTGAACACCGGTCCCTCGGTGCACACACATACATTTCCTTTCACGGTATTTTCAACACAACACAGACATGCACCTACGCCACATGCCATCATGTTTTCAAGAGAGACTTCACATATAGCTCCAATCTCACGCGCCTTCTTTGCGACCGCTTTCATCATAGGAGCCGGACCGCAACAATATATATAGTCATGATGACGCGATAACACGCTATTGGTTGTTATAAGACCTGTCTCTCCGAGCGATCCGTCTTCTGTCGAGACGTACACCTTTCCCACACCGGTAAACTCGTCAAGCTGGAGTACATCTTGCGCTGACCTGGCTCCAAGCAAAAATTCAGGGCGTATGCCATGGCGTTTAAGCTCCGCCCCCCAGAATAACATCGGTGCAACCCCGACTCCTCCACCGACAAGCAGTACGCTTGCATTCTGAGGCGGGACAGAGAATGCATTTCCAAGAGGCATTATAAGATTGACATTATCTCCAGCCTTTTTCTCGCATAACGCCCGTGTGCCATCGCCGGCTTTCCTTACCAGAAGCCACAGGTGATTGTTTACGCGGTCAACAAAATTGATTGAGATAGGCCGACGCAAAAATGTAGTCTTGGAATTATCTATTAACACCTGAACAAATTGTCCCGGTCTGATTTCCGGCAGTATGCCTTTTGCCGGTTCAAGTATCAACAGGGAGTATAGCTCATGTAGATGTCGGTTTTCGACGACATGAAAATCCAGTATGTACTTCTTCATTTTGCAATATTTTCCACAAAAATACGAAATTTATATTATATAGGTATATTTAACACAACGGAAAATATGCAAGCAGGGTCATCATTCGCTTTTAGGAACGAATGTATCAAAACTATTATCGGAGTAAAATACCATAATCGAAACAACCTTCCTTGACTTGTTCATATTGAATGACATCGACTCGGCGCGGGAGCCATCGAAATTTGATGTTTCCCGAGGTGCCGGAACAGTAGTGGGGGTGATTTTTTCAGCTACAAAATTATCTGACTCTTTTGGGTGTTCATTTGCAAATATGCTTTCTGAACCGCCAAATAGCTCATTATCCGGCAGTAACGATAGCGAATCGTCATTATCAGGGCTGTTTTGAGGCTCTGAGATTTGCGTATTTATGTCATAACCCATATCTCCTTCGCCAAACATCAGCCACGCGACTGAAAGAGAGGGATAGGCACGGTGAATCTTTTCAATTACCTCGTTGCTTACCTTTTTATTCCTGCCATTAAGAAGCTGAGAGAGCGACGGGCGCGGTATTCCACACTTGTCTGCAAACTGAGAATACTGGATTCCTGAGGTATCCATGAATTTCTTAAGTCGGGAGGCTATGTCCATAACTGTTTCAATTTCGCAATTAACAATGTGCAAATGTAATTAATTAAATTGTAAATTCAAAATTTTTGTTTCGGAATCTGCAATTTCAAATTATAAACTCACATGATTTGCGATTTGAATTTGCATACGCCAACATCGATTATCTATTCAAGTAAAACTTCATTCAAGTTAGAATATCTACTGATAATGATGCTATTACGCAGTGCATGGGCGCTTAATGGCAATATGCGGGCATAAAAACAGCGCAACTATAAAGCTGCGCTATAGATATTTTAACTAATCTGCATGGATATTAATCAAATGCAGCGGTTACTTATCATTGTTAATGACCTAAATTTAAATTCGTAAACGGAACAGCGAATTAAATTATCATGCGTTAACAGTAAAATTTGGAAGAGTGATAGTTTACTTTTGAATCATCTGTGACATTTGTAAACTCAGCTATAGTTCCATTTTATTAATGTGCATATTTTAATTTGCCACAATAATTTAATATTGTGAATTAAATTTTGCATCCTCTGATACAATTTAAAATTTTACCGTTCTATTACTATAACATGTCCGAAAATGAAAATGATTACGATGTTATCAGAAATTAACACCGTAATCATCTTATAATCCGATAATTAACAAAATTTTAGCTCATCTCAGCATTTTGTCCAAATATGCAAATTTTAAAACATGTTTTATAGCATATTTTCTTTGCCCTATTTTCGGCAATCTATACATGAATTTCATACGCGAGATATTTTGCTGTAGGCGAATCACCGGAGGAAATTTGTCTTGGAGTGCCCTGCGCTACAATCATACCTCCATTTTTACCACCTTCAGGTCCCATGTCGATAATATAGTCGGCGCATTTCAAAACATCAAGATTGTGTTCAATTACAAGCACAGTGTTCCCTTTATCCACAAGTCTGTTCAGAACGCCTAAAAGCACGTTGATATCCTCAAAATGTAATCCTGTAGTAGGTTCGTCAAGGACAAAGAGAGTCTTGCCGGTGTCGCGTTTTGCCAGTTCGGTGGCAAGTTTTACACGCTGGTTCTCTCCCCCCGACAATGTGCTTGACGGTTGTCCAAGCTTTATATAGCCGAGTCCTATATCCTGCAATACCTGAATCTTTTTCAGGATTGCAGGAATACCTGCAAAAAATTCTACCGCCTGGTTTATGGTCATATCGAGAACATCTGCAATGGATTTGCCTTTGTACCTCACCTCAAGTGTCTCGCGGTTGTAGCGTTTTCCTCCGCACACTTCACATGGCACGAGTACATCGGGAAGAAAATTCATTTCGATAACCTTGTAGCCGTTGCCGCTACATGCCTCACATCTTCCTCCAGCCACATTAAACGAAAATCGTCCCGGCTTATAACCCCTTACCTTTGCCTCCGGCAGATTGACAAATAGATTGCGGATATCGGAAAAAACGCCTGTATAAGTTGCCGGATTGGAACGTGGAGAGCGGCCGAGAGGCGACTGATCAACCGTTACAATCTTGTCGATATTCTCTATGCCGTCAATCTCTTTGTATGGAAGCGGTTCCTGCGAAGAACGATAAAAGTGGCGGCTCAGTATAGGCTGCAAAGTACCGTTTATAAGACTCGATTTACCGCTCCCGGACACCCCTGCGACACAAACAAACTTACCCAACGGCAGCTTCAGCGTGACATCCTTCAGGTTGTGTCCCGTACATCCTTTAAGCGTAAGATATTTTCCGTTCCCTTCCCTGATCTTTTCGGGAATTGCTATTGTCTTTTCACCATTGAGGTAATCGGCGGTAAGTGTATGGGTGGCAAGCATCTCTTTCGGAGTACCGGCAAAAACAACATTGCCGCCTTTACGACCAGCCTTGGGACCTATATCTATGATATAATCGGACTCAAGCATAATCTCCTTGTCGTGCTCGACAACAATTATGGAATTATAGGCATCACGAAGGCGCTTTAAGGAATCAATCAGACGCTTGTTGTCGCGCTGATGGAGTCCGATACTCGGTTCGTCAAGAATGTACATTACATTTACAAGTTCCGAGCCAAGCTGAGTGGCAAGTCTTATGCGCTGGCTCTCGCCGCCGGAAAGCGTAGCCGAGTTTCGGTTAAGCGACAGATACTCCAACCCTACATCCACCAGAAATTTCAGGCGTGTACGTATCTCCTTTAATATCTCTTTTCCTATGAGCTGTTGCTGGGGCGACAGGCGGTTCTCCACGTTATTTATCCATTCGTGAAGCGCGGAAATATCCATTGCGGCAAGATCGGCTATATTCTTACCGTCGATAAAGAAATGAAGTGCCTCGCGATTTAATCTTTGCCCATGACATTCGGGACATTCGACACGAGAGTAAAACTGTCCGCTCCATTTCTGTGCCTTTGCCGATGCATCCTCCGACTGTTGCAATTCAAGGTATTTTACAAGACCTTCATAGGTCTGGAAATATGAGAATGTGCTTTGCAGCTCGGTCTTGAGCTGCAACCGTTCATTCGTCCCATTCAATATGTCGTTTATTGCCTCCTCGCTCAAATCCTTTATGGGCGTTTTAAGCGTATAGCCGTATTTTTCGCATATTGCGGAAATCTGCCAGAAAATCATGGAATTTTTATACGGTCCAAGTGCCACGATGCCGCCTGCGTGAATCGAAAGGGACGGATTAGGCATCAGCTTGGCGCGGTCTACGATATTGACATAACCGAGACCCTTGCAGGTGTCACACGCGCCTTGCGGAGAGTTGAACGAGAAGTTGTGAGGAGCCGGTTCACGGTAGGATATGCCGCTCACGGGATCCATTAGCATCTGACTGTAGTGGCCTACCGACTCGTTTTCCAGGTCGTAGACCATCATCTGCTTTCCTCCTTGCTGAAGTGCCTTGTTCACTGAGTCGCCAAGACGTGTGGCATCTTTGGCATTTACTTTCAGCTTGTCTACGACCAACTCTACGGAGTGATTCTTATATCGGTCAAGCTTCATGCCAAAAGTGATTTCACGCAGTTCTCCATCAACTCTGACAGTAAGATATCCTTTCTTACGGAGCTGTTCAAACAGTTCCTTGTAATGGCCTTTCCTGTTTTTTACCAGAGGAGCGAGAAGGTAAATCTTGTGTCCGTCGTACTTGTCAAGAATCATCGACACAATTTTTTCCTCGGTATATTTCACCATCTTTTCGCCCGAGATATAGCTTACCGCTTCACCTATGCGGGCATAGAGAAGGCGCAGATAATCGTAAATTTCAGTTGTGGTGCCGATTGTGCTTCGGGGATTACGGTTGATAGTCTTCTGCTCGATTGCTATCACAGGGCTAAGCCCCGTGATATTATCCACGTCAGGACGTTCAAGTGTGCCGAGCATATTTCTTGCGTATGCTGAAAATGTCTCGATGTACCTGCGCTGTCCCTCGGCAAATATCGTGTCAAAAGCGAGCGACGATTTGCCGCTTCCACTAAGCCCCGTAATCACGGTTAGTTTATTATGAGGGATTGTTACATCAATATTCTTTAGGTTATGGACTCTCGCGCCTATTACGGAGAGTTTTTCCTGATTCTCATCCATATTTATCAATATTCATCAGTGTTAATCGACCACCCACGCGTCACGATACGTCTTCCTTTGTTGGGTTGAACGGTTCAAATCGCTTTTTTCGGGGAGCAACACGGTGTAAGCCTTCGCAGTCTTGTTAGGCAATGATTTCGCCCTTATCCAAGGGTTGAAATCACGGAGTTGCATGTAGCTGACGCCTTGTTTTTTTGCCCATTGCGCCCAGTCTTCTACGGGATAATCAACTGTTACCTCACGAGTCCTGACCGGCTGATAAAGTTGGTCGGACTTCAGGTGATAACCATATTTTGCCGGGGTTTCCATGATGAGTTTCATTGCAAGCAGCCGGTAGATATAACGTGCGGTCTCATCGACAAGATACAGATTGTATGCCGAAGGCTCGCCTTGTGCTTCGATTTCTTTTGAGATTCTACCCATGCCGCCGTTATAGGAAGCTGCAACAGATTCCCAATTTCCATATTTCCCATACGCCGTCTTCAGATAGCGACATGCGGCTTCTGTGGCTTTTACAGTATTGTAGCGTTCATCGACATATTCATTCACCTCAAGTCCATATTGCTTTGCGGTGGAAGGTATGAACTGCCACAAGCCGGCTGCTTTCGCTCCGGAATATGCTCTCGGATTCAAGGTGCTTTCTATACATGCAAGGTATATCATGTCTTCGGGCACACCGTTTTTTTTCAGAATCGGGAGTAGTTCGGGGAAATACTTGTTGGCGCGTTTAAGTACCAACAGGGTATTGCCATGGGTATATGCCATTGAGGTAAGTTCCCGGTCAAGACGCTCAAACATGTCGACGCGGTCGAAATCAATCGTTTTTCCCGCGAAAGTCATTGATTTGGGAATCACAGGGTTCTCAATCGATGAAAACACCGTGCTTGAACGCTGCTGTGCCGTCATGTCGGCAGACATCCATATAAAAGTGACGCCGGCAATGGCGACCACACAGATTTTTGCTATATTTCTGATATATACCATAATTTCTAAATTTAATTATTATTCGGTAACATTGCCTGTGCCCGATAAATTCTGTTTGTAATTTATAATATTGATGTCACCCCGCAGATTATATTCTTTACCATCTGCGCCGGTCGCTTTAATCACGTAATAATAAACTCCGGCAGGCACAAGCTTGCCTTTATATTTCCCGTCCCATCCTTGTGACGGATCGGTAAAATGAGATACCTGTACACCCCAACGGTTGAATATGTGACATTCAAAATTGATAATTGACTTGTAACTTACCTTCCAGATATCATTGACTCCTTCACTCGAACCGGGAGAAAAGGCATTCGGGCATTTTATATCGGAATCACCGATAGATACTTCGTAGACGGGAGAATAGTAGTCGCAGTCACCCGCAGCGTTGCTTGCCATGAACCTTACATAAAACATGCCTTCTTTATTGAACACATAGTTCATGTCCTGCTCATTGCTACGATAATCGATAAAGTCAAATTCCGGATCACCGGCAATCTGCCATTCCTTGAAGATTGCGGCATCGGTAGTGACAGCATGAAAGTCAATTTCTGCGGGAGCGGAGCCTCCGAGTCCGTTTACTTCGCCTTTCTGTTCATTGTCATTATCACGCTCAACTTGTTGGGCGGTAGTGTGGGCTTCGACTGCCTTTGCCTCATAATAGGAGGATGTGATGGATTCGGGAGTACCCCACGTCTCCATAAACCTGTCGCCAGAAAGCATAAAGTCCGTGTTGCATAACGGGGCAGTCACCCTTATCTGCGAAGAAGCATGGGCAAGTTCATCAGTGAGGTCGGCGAATACATAGATGTCGGAATCCTCGTCATATCTCAGTGTGCTGTAACCCAGCTTCAATCCACGGCTCAACTCCTGCATCTGACCGTTAATCGTGTAATAGCGTATTGCATCAGCACTTCCGTCAAAAGCGAGGATAACTGTCGCACAATCACTTTCCGGACTTATGGCGAGACTGCCAAGGCGCAGACGATGGGCGCTATAATCGACCACCCAATAAAAATGTCGATCGTTTCCGTCTTCAATGATATAGCCCATGTCGCCCCGCAGCGACTGCAATGTGGAGATATCTCCGCTCTGACTGACCTCAGTGATCTCCTCGGCATAACCGCCTCCGAGATTGCTGAAACGATACCATTTTACACGGTTGCCTGCAGCTGACCGGTAGCTTGCGCTTACACCGTTCATGTCGTTGACCACATATATGGCATCAAGACCGGTTGACACTGCAGCCGGCTCTGTAATTACCGGAAGGAGATTGCCGGAAAAATTCATTTGAGAAAAGGCATTTATACTAAATGCGAGTAGTGCGGTAGAAGTGAATATCTTTTTCATTACAGGTCGCTTTGACCTACAAAGATAGTCCAAAAAAGTGAAATTCGGAAATAATCTGATGTTAACGCATTTAACCAATTCATGCAGCTTTTGCCGTGGATGTTTTTGGCGATTGGGTGTTTTCCGCCGACTTGCGGGTCAACGCATTGGTGATATATACCGTAAAAATCGGGAACAGTATGAGTCCCTCGGCAGCCAGAATCACGGCAAGCACCTTTCCGGTAGGTGTGATCGCATTTATATTACATCCTACAGTAGTAACATCCATAAATGACCACCATAGTGCCGACCAATAGGTAGTGACACCCGGATTGATGTAGTGCTCCTCGATGAAAAACATAAGGCTGGCGAAATATACCGTGGCGACGAGCAAGCCTACATATGCAGTGAAAAGACTTGAGATTTTGTCGGTCGCTAATACGCCAAGTACTATGGTCAGTACATAGGCGGCGCGAATCATCGGTATGAATCTTACCAGGTATTGCATCTCCGGTGAAAGATTAATACCGTAATATGAAATTATGTTAAGATACGGAATACTGACTATCAGGAAAAATAGGTGAGAACAGATATATTTCCACTTTTTAGGGGCGAAGAAAAATTCTACTATGACATCGAAGATGAAAAAGAGACATATCCAGAACTGAATATTCATGTATGTCTCATTAGCGAGAAACGAGATGTTTCTGAAACAATCGTATGATATAAGCACAATGAGACCTATGGAGCACATGAGCACAAGGATATGCAATGTACGCAATATGTTTCTTTTTACATTTGAATGCTTCGGTCGTGTCAATGACTTAGGCGTGGATGACGGAGTTACGGTATTATCCATAAATAGCTGAATTTTTATAGTAAAAACACATAAGACAAAGGATTGTTTTACAGGTCATGTACGCCAATAAAAAAATCGGAGGGCTCTCACGAGTCCTCCGACCTTCATTCATCACATTATGCTTAAAAGTGCTATAGTCTGTTTCTTGCGTTAGTATGTTTTTATGAGAAAAAGTACGATTACATCTTTTTGGAATACCTGCTTCCCACGACATCCCAGTCTATGATGTCCCAGAGTTTGTCAAGCGCTTCGGCACGACGATTTTGGTAATCAAGATAATATGCGTGTTCCCAGACATCGAATGTCAATATCGGGGTCAGTCCCTGTGTCAACGGGTTTGCAGCGTTTGGTCCCTGGGTGATAAAAAGTTTTCCGTCTTTGTCCTGGGAAAACCAAACCCATCCTGAACCGAACAAACCTACGCCTGCTTCTACAAAAAGCCTCTTGAACTCATCAAAAGAGCCAAACTCTTCCTTGATAGCGTCAGCAAGATCACCGTGAGGTTCGCCTCCTCCGTCAGGACTGAAGGAGAAGAAGTAGAAAATATGGTTCCATGCCTGCGATGCGTTATTAAATAGCGGACCGTTAGCTTGACGGATAATCTCTTCAAGAGGGGTATCTTCCCATTCAGTGTCTCGGATAAGCTTATTCAGATTATCTATATAAGCTTTTTCGTGTTTACCCCAGTGATAGCTTATTGTTTCTGCGCTTATTGCAGGAGCCAGGGCATCAGGTGCATAGGGTAATTTGGGCTGAGAGTATACGTTGATTTCCATATTGTAAAGTATGTTTTTTGTATGTTTTGAAACTAAAACGCCCTAAACCGGTAAAAGTTTAGGGCGTTTCAACGCTTTAAATGTTTATAACACTTGCTAATCCAATGCTTTGTATTTGTTAAGATTGGCGAGTGTCTGATGGTAACGGTATTGTACGTCAAGATAATCACGCTCAGCCTGCATGTAATAGTCCATCTCCCCGAGATAGTCAAGCAGTGATATCTGTCCGCCTTCAAGTGACTTTTTCAGCAATTCGACCGAATTGTCATTCTTTAATGCTGACTCGTAGGCCGTCATCTGGCGATAGAGCGCAAGGGCTTTTTCGCGGTCTGATTTCACGGTGGCACGACGTTGGATGGCTACGGTCATTTCGTCATACTCCAGCGAACGGCGCAAAGCTTTTGCCGCGCGCACTTTATTGTGGGTAGAGAATACCGGTAATGTCACTCCTACAATCAAGCCGTTAAATACATCGCCATCTTCCCAGCTGTGGTGATAGCCGAGAGTGAACCCCGGCAAACGCATGAGACGCTCTGCCTTCACTCTCTGTGTCTGTGACTGCATCATGAGCGAACTATACTTTACGGCAGGGTCATTTTCCTCGATGATTTTTTCATATTCCTCAGCCGGGAGTATGGCATCGTCGGGATAATTGTCGATTGCCGCAATAATGTCATCGCAATCATTACCGCCATTCTGCGCTTCAAGCGTTGATTTGAGTAAGGAAAACTCTGATTCAAGAGAAGTCATCGACTCGTCGAGCCGTATTTTCTCTATTTTGAGTTTGCGCAGGTCAAGGATGGTGAGTTCGCCATTGTGTACACCCGTAGTGTATTTCTCGATCATGTTGTCCATCAGCGAGAGACGGCTTCTTACCACATTCATATTTTTCTTGACATTGACGATATCAATAAGAGTCTGCTTTATTTCCAGGCGTTTGTCGAGATAGTTGCTTTTGTTTAGATAAGCCATTGCCTCCGATGCAAATTTATTAGCTTTTCCCCGCGCAGCGTATGCTCCCGGCCAGTCAAAACCTTGTGTCACATTGACATCGAACTTGTCACCAACTTCGTGACGCCCCCATTGATACTCCAACTCGACCTCAGGGTCGGGAAGATTGTTTTCACTCTTTAGAGTAAGTAATTCACTATGGGCGGCTGCAACCGATGACATCAGTTCGGTATTATTGCTCACCACTTTATTAAGCAACGTGTCGAAATTTTGTGCATTGATGCCAACATTGAATGCACTTAACGTGACAAACAGAAGGCTTGTACCTGATTTCAGCATGAGTTATTTCTGTTATGAGTTCAACTTACAAAGTTACACTTTTTTTCTTGTTTGTTAAATAATATAACACGGGGGTAACAAATATGTTTAAAAGTGTAGAAGTTATAAGACCACCTAAAATAACTATGGCCATAGGCGATTGTATCTCATTTCCAGGCTCGTTGCCACGGAGTGCAAGAGGGATAAGAGCAAGAGCGGAAGTGAGTGCCGTCATCATGATCGGGAGAAGCCTGTCAACCGAACCGATGCGGATACGCTCCGCAAGTCCTACATGCTCCTGTGCAAGGTGATTGTATCGTGAAATGAGCAACATTCCGTTACGGGTCGTAATTCCAAGCAAAGATATGAAACCGATTATAGCCGGTATATTCATCTCTCCGGAAGTAAGTCGCAATATCACAATACCGCCAATCATGGCAAGGGGCATGTTGACAAGTATTATCAAGGTCTGCTTCATGTCGTGAAATTCAGAGTAAAGAAGCATTATTATGATAATCAATGCACCAAGAGAGGTGAGAGCAAGAGTACGCGATGCCTCCGCTTCGCTTTCAAACTGTCCCGAGTAATTGATGTAATATCCTTCGGGGAACTTCACATTTTCTTCGACAGCACGTTGGATATCATTGACCGCACTTCTCAAATCGCGGTCATCGACATTTGCAGAGACCACGATACGACGGCTTACATTTTCGCGATTAATCGTATTGGGACCGGTGGTTGACACGATTTCAGCCACATTGTCAAGCGGAATTTTACCGACATTGCTGTCAATCATAAGTTCCGAGATAGCAGTCAATGTCTCTCTGTGGTCATCATCGACCCTCAGGGTGACATCATAGGGGAGTCCGCCTTCATAAACCTGCGAAACAGTTTTGCCCCCCAACGTCACATTAATAAACTCAACGAACTTGTTAACAGGGATGCCGTAGCGGGCGAGCATCTCGCGGCGCGGGCGTATGTCAAGCTGTGGACGACCTACCTGCTGCTCGATATTGACATCAACTATACCGGGAATATCAGATATATGTTTCTTTATCTGCGAACCGACCGCATACAGCGACTGGAGATCGTCACCGAAAATCTTTATTGCAATCTGTGCCTCAGTACCGGAAAGCATGGCATCGATACGATGAGATATGGGCTGACCGATTTCGATATTAACACCGGGTATTTCCGACAATTTGGCACGTAACTCACGGACGACTTCCTCCCGAGAGCGGTCGGAAAGCCGGTAAGGAGCCTCTATTTCCGACACGTTTACACCCAAAGAATGTTCATCCAGTTCTGCACGGCCTGTCTTTCTCGCTACAGTCTGCACTTCCGGCACCGATAATATCGCCTCTTCAGCGATTCTGCCGATGTGGTCGCTTTCTTCGAGTGAAATACCCGGAAGCGCACTTACATTGATTGTAAAGGAACCTTCATTGAATGCCGGGAGGAAACTGCGTCCTAAGGTGAAAAATAGTGAAATGGCGATTACAAATAATGCTGACACACTTGCAAGAAGTGATTTTTTATGAAGGAAGGTAAAATCGAGTCCGCGACGGTACAACGATTTTAAATTTCTTGCAACCCACGATTCCTTACCAAGTTTATCGACATCATTACTTTTCAACAGATAGCTGCAGAGTACAGGGGTAAGGGTCAACGCCACCACGGTCGATGCCACAAGAGCAACAATAAAAGATATGCCCAGAGGTATCAACATCCTGCCTTCAAGACCACGAAGGAAAAAGAGCGGAAGGAAACTGGCTATGATTATCAGCGAGGAATTGAATATGGGCATACGCACTTCTTTCGATGCCTCAAAAACGACTGATATGGTGGAGCGGCGTTCATCTTCGGGGAGACGTGAATTTTCCCGTAACCGTTTGTAGACATTCTCTACATCGACAATAGCATCATCGACCAGCGAGCCTATGGCGATGGCGATACCGCCGAGACTCATTGTGTTGATGCTCAGTCCCAGAAGATTCAACACTATTACCGTGACGATAATCGACATTGGAAGCGCGACAAGGGATATCAGTGTCGTGCGTACATTCATCAGGAAGAAAAACAAGATGACAATCACAAATAGAGCACCTTCAAACAATGATTGCTGAAGATTGCTTATCGAACGGTCAATAAAATCACTCTGACGGAAAATATCAGTTGTAATTTTTATGTCGGAAGGGATTGATGACTTTATCTTTGCCAGTTCTTTCTCAATAGTCTCAGTGAGTTCGATAGTACCGGTCGACGGTTGTTTCGTCACGGTTAAAAGCACAGCCGGCTTGCATTTTAAGGAAGCGGCACCGGTCAGAGGCAGTTTTCCTCCGATTACGACATCGGCGATATCAGAGAGCAGGACTATTCCACGTTCATCGCTGCGTATAACAGAATTGCCAATTTCCTCGACTGAGGATGTATTTACATCTCCTTTTATAATATATTCATTTCCATAGTCGTACACGATACCTCCGGAAGCATTGTCGTTGATGGATTCCGTGGCGGCAAGCACCTCGTCAAGGGTTATGTCAAAGTGTTTCATTTTATCAGGATTCATCTGAATCTGATATTCCTTGACATCGCCTCCAAGCACCGAGACTTGTGATACACCTCCGATTGAAAGAAGATGCGGACTGATAGTGCGATCAGCGATAGTACGTAATTCAGTCATTGATGTGGAATCGGCGGTAAGACCGATAATAAGCATCTCTCCGAGGATGGATGATTGTGGACCTATGACGGGAGTACCAACACCTGCCGGTAGCTTTTCAGCCACTTCATTGAGACGTTCAGAAACAATCTGACGAGCCTTGTAGATGTCTGTTCCCCAATCAAACTCAATCCATACTACTGAAAATCCGGTGGCGGAGGAGGATCTTACCCGGCGCACATCCGTAGCACCGTTGAGAGTGGTCTCGACAGGGTAGGTGACCACTTTTTCTACTTCTTCGGGAGCGAGTCCCGGTGCTTCTGTCATTACTACTACGGTAGGGGCATTCAGGTCAGGGAAAATGTCAACTTCCATTTTCAGCAACACTGCGCAACCGGCAAGCAGTAGCAACCCCGACAATATCACAACCGAGACACGGTTGGATAACGAGAATTTGATAATTCGGTTAAGCATGGTTTAATGATTATGGGAGTGACCTTCAGGAACTACATTGGATGTCTCGGCAAGTTTGACGAATATCACGCCTTCGGTTACAATCGTCTCGCCTTCATTGATGCCCGACAGGAGCTGGGCGTTCTTGCCATTCGACATCCCGATTGTCACATTACGCTTTTCATAGCCATGATCGTCAAGTTTCACGTAGGCGAACAGCTTACCCTGTTGCTCGGTAAGGGCACTGACAGGTATTACAAGCATAGAGTCAACCGCCTCTCGTTGAAGATATACTTCCGCACTGCTGCCGGGCACTACAGAGCCGTTGTTGTCAAAAGCGAAATATACCGGTATATAACCCGGTTGTACCGATACATTGTCAGTTGAAGATGAGCGGAATCCATTTAGTTCAGTGATAGAAAACACCTCCTCTGAATATGCAGGGCGGAAGTTTGCGGAAGTGATACCGGAAAGTATTGAATGGTATTTCTGAGGCACATCGGCACGTAACATAAGTCTTGAATTACGCGACACAGTCGCTACCTGTTGTCCGACAGTCACATATTCACCTTGTTTTACCAATAGCTCGGTAATCACACCGTTTACAGGTGATACGAGAGAGCTACCGGAATTACGACCGGAATATGCGGCGCGAGCCTGTTCACAAGCCGCTACGGCTGCATTATACTCTTTGGCGGATACAATTCCATCCTTATATAAGGGAGTTATTCTATCCAATTCTTTTTTTGCCGCCTGATACTGCAGCGACGCGACTTCATCGACATCCCCGCCGGAAAGCCCTTTCGAGTTAACAGTGCCGATAGCCGTTCCTGCCTGTAGCTTTCTACCGGGCACGATATCCTTATTAAATGAGAGAACCCCAGATGACTTTGCGACTATGGAAGTTACATCATCAGGTGCACCAACAATGCTTCCGCTGACTTTTAATACGTCAGAGAAAGGCTTTTTTGTTAATATCTCTGTCTTTACTCCATATTTCTCAGCGGATGCAGGGGATAATACTATCTCATCCATACTGCTTTCTTCAGAGGGATTATGTATCTCATGTTCAGTGGTTTCCTCAGCAGATGAGTGCCCATGAGTTTTGTCATGATTGCATGACACCAATGCCAATAGACATATCAGCATTGTCGTATTGATATATTTCATGTAAATTACAATATTAAGACAATATAATTAAATGTAAATCAAATGATTAGATTTCTAATATCATAAATTCATGAAAGGGGGAGCGCGAAAAATAGAAGATGCCCGGATTATTAACGACAGGTGCCGTAAAAAATATCCGGAACCATTCATATATCCGGAGATGATTGTGCCTGGATATAACTTCAGCTCAAGTTTATACAGGTTTGATATAACTGGAAAAAACAGGAATGGCAGATATTGTCGCGAAATGTCGGACTGGTCGATATGCATTGAGCATTTCTTGTGACCCTTACAGTCGGGAGCATGGCTTGCGCCTTCCTTATAGTGATGAGGGCAATCATCTAATGCGACAATTCCGTCATCAGCATCAATCACAATGTCTTTTTCAAAAGAAAGAGGGAAAAAGATTGAACCATGACAATCATGATGATGAAATTGCAGCGTGGTAGTCAACAAGACCAACACACTTAGAAATAATGTCAGATATTTGCCGCAAGCCTTCATCATGGTGTAAAGATAGTGAATTTTGTACAAAGTTAGGGTATCCGGCTCGCAACCCGGTTGCAAAAAGCATAAACATCTCTCCCCAAAACAAGCCTCACTATTTTCCCATAATCAATATTATGTTAAATAGTATATCAAGGAGAAACCGTCAGGTACAGGCTTCCGGCAAAATGAATCTCACCTATTTTAAAATGAGCCAATGATTATTAGGAATAATTAAGCGCATTGCAATTAACAACGCCCGGATGCAGTTGTTGTAATTAGATATAACATAAATAATAATATATGGAACCTATTGTAAATAAAACTATTGTAGATTTTAAGTTACCCGCTTACCAGAACGGCGAGTTCATAGAAGTGAGCAGCGACGACATCAAGGGAAAATGGAGCGTATTCTTCTTTTATCCTGCCGATTTCACCTTTGTTTGCCCTACAGAATTGCTTGACATGGCAGAAAACTATGACAAGTTTAAAGAACTTGGAGTCGAGGTATATTCTGTTAGTACCGACACCCAATTTACACACAAGGCATGGGCAGATGCGTCGGAAAGTATTCGTCAGATTAAATTTCCAATGCTTGCCGATAAGACGGGATATCTTAGCGAATCATTGGGCGTATTGAATCCCGACGATTTTCTTGCTTACCGCGCAACTTTTGTAGTAAATCCTGAAGGGAAAATAAAGATAGTAGAAATCCAGGACAATGGCATAGGTCGTGATGCCCAAGAGCTTTTACGCAAAATTGAAGCGGCAAAATTTGTTGCAGAGCATCCCGGTCAAGTATGCCCGGCAAAATGGAAAAAAGGAGCGACAACACTCACCCCAAGTATCGAACTTGTCGGTAAGATTTAATTGATTTTATATCCATCAAAACAGACCGAGGAGGAATCGTTCCGGTTCCTCCTCGTTTTTATTTAGGCTACGGCAGACCGGCTAATGAGCCAAACTGCCTGGTAGATTACGACAGTTATATTGCGAAGCCATAATCTCACCATACGCTCCCGCCGACCTGATGGCAAGAAGGTCGCCACGCTGAGTGAGAGGCAGTTTTTCCTCCACTCCGAAGCAATCGGATGACTCACATATCGGTCCGACCACATCATATACTTCTTCCACACTGCTTGTGGAAGTAATATTTTGAATCAGATGATGTGCCTGATAAAGCGCGGGACGAATGAGATCGGTCATTCCGGCATCCACAATCACAAATTTCTTTTTAACACCTTCTTTGACATATCGCACTTTGGTAATAAGAGAGCCACACTGCCCTACTATTGATCTACCAAGTTCAAAATGTACCTGTTGTGTACCGTCAAGATGGAGATTGTCACGAAACACAGCAAAATAAGATTCAAAATCAGGGATTGGATGTCCGTCAGGATCATCATAATCTATGCCAAGACCACCCCCTACATTAATCATGTTGAATTCCACACCGAGTTTCTTGTATTGCGCAACCAACGTGTTGATACGCTCGCACAATATCTTGAAGGGTTCAGTTACAGTAATCTGCGAACCGATATGGAAATGAAGACCAATAAGGCGTAGGTTAGGATTCTTTATACAGAAATCTACCGCCTGATGCAGCATCTCAAGAGCAATACCAAACTTGTTTTCTTCCAATCCGGTGGTAATGTAGTGGTGAGTGTGTGCATCAATATCAGGATTTACGCGCAATGCGATATTAGCAATCTTGCATTTCACAGCTGCCATCTCCTGAATCAACTGTAACTCCGGGATTGACTCTACGTTAAAACACTCAATATTATTATCAAGAGCAAAATCAATCTCACTGTCACCCTTCCCTACTCCGGCAAACACTATTTTTGAAGCCGGGAAACCTGCTTTAAGAGCAGCTTTTATCTCACCTTCACTTACGCAGTCCACTCCCAATCCGGCTTTTGCAATCTCGCTTATAACAAGAGGATTGGCATTAGCTTTTATTGCGTAATGTACATGGAAGTTTTCTTCAGGAGCAGCAGCTTTTACCGCCTCCAACGTCTTGTGAAGCAATGCCATATCATAATAATAGAACGGCGTTGCCTGCGATTCAAATTCTTTTATCGGAAATTTACTCATACTTTGAATTTAACCTTTGTGTTTAAACAATCGGTCGCTTAATAAGTTGAGTGCTTTTACCTTATCTTCCTTACGCACAAGGAAAGAAATGTTATAATTACTACCGCCGTATGAAATCATACGCACCGGAATCTCTTTAAGAGCATCAAGCGCCTCTGCCTCAAAACCGCGATTCTGCCATTCAAGGTCGCCAACGACACAGATAATCACCATGTCACGGTCGATAGTGACAGTACCAAATTTACGCAAATCATCGAGGATGTGGTTGAGATTACGCTCGTTATCAATCGTCAACGACACTCCGACTTCAGAGGTAGCAATCATGTCGATAGGTGTCTGATGTGTCTCAAACACTTCAAAAACCTTGCGCAGAAAGCCATAAGCGAGCAACATACGGCCCGACTTAATTTTTATCGCCGTAATATTATCTTTTGCTGCGACTGCCTTTATTTTGTGGGGGTCCTGCGAATTATGAATTAAAGTACCGGGAGCGTCGGGTTGCATGGTATTAAGCAGTCTGACCGGAATATTATTAAGCTTTGCAGGAAGAATACATGTAGGATGGAGAATCTTTGCTCCGAAATATGCCAACTCGGCAGCTTCCTCAAAGTGGAGTTCCTTGACCGGTTGCGTACCGTCGACAAAACGCGGGTCATTGTTGTGCATACCGTCGATGTCGGTCCAAATCTCTATCTCCTCGGCATTGATAGCGGCACCGATAAGTGATGCAGTATAGTCGCTACCACCACGCTGCAGATTATCAATCTCGCCATAAGCATTGCGGCAAATGTAACCCTGAGTGATATATATGTCGGCATCCTGATGCTTTTCAAGACGCGCATTTAATTTCTGACGTATATATTGTGTGTCAGGCTCGGAATTTTTGTCGGTGCGCATAAATTCCAACGCCGGCAGTAAAACCGAGTTTATGCCTTTTTCCTGAAGATAGATATTCATCATCGCGGTAGACATCAGTTCGCCTTGCGCAAGTATCTCCTTCTCCTCAAAAAGAGTAAAAATATCTTTTGTAAAAGAGCGGATATAGTTAAAGCAACCTTTCACTTCCTTTATCGCCGTCTCCTTCGCCAAGTCAGTATCGTAAAGTTCATCAATAGTGCGCATGTACTTTGCCTCAAGCTGATTGACTGTCTCTTTTGCACCATCAATATTCTTTTTGTAGAGATATTCCGATATTTCAACAAGAGTATTGGTCGTACCTGACATTGCCGAAAGCACGACAATGTTTTTACCACGTGAGGTAACAAGCCCGGCTACTTCCTTAATGCGTTGCGCAGAGCCGACAGAAGTGCCTCCAAATTTTAAAACCTTCATTCCGATTTATATAAGTAACTCTTAAAAATTAGTTTATATGTTTTCTATTTCAGTAACCCTACGGGCTGACATATCCTTATTCGTCTTTCCGGCGATTTCTCGCAAATCCTTCATAATTATATGTCAGCTAATTTTCGCGAGTTACTTATTATTTCAAAAATTCTTACAAAAGTAATAAAAAACTGTCACATTATCGTCATTAATTGCAAACGATTCCTTCCATAGGCGCAAGACGCTTGTCATCGCAACGCAATACCTTGCCGGGAAAGGTGTCGAGAAGGCTAAGATTATGGGTTGCCATAATCACTGCAGTGCCTTCTTTGGCAATGTCATGAAGATAGCGAACAATCTGTTCGCCGGTAGCCGGATCAAGATTGCCCGTAGGCTCATCGGCAAGAATGAGACGCGGGCGGTTCAACAAGGCACGTGCAATAACAATACGCTGCTGTTCACCCCCCGAGAGTTCATGAGGCATCTTATAGGATTTGGTAATCATGCCCACTTCCTTCAATACCTCTTCAATGCGGTCGTCCATATCGCTTTTGTTTTTCCATCCGGTTGCCTGAAGCACGAAGAGCAGATTCTCATAGACCGTGCGGTCTGTCAATAATTGAAAATCCTGAAAAACGATGCCGATTTCTCGACGCAACAAAGGAATCTTCTTGCGCTTTATTGTCGAGATTTCGTAGTCAAGCACATGCGCCTCCCCTGTCTCCACCGGAATTTCAGCATACATCGATTTAAGCAGGCTGCTTTTACCGCTGCCCACTTTCCCGATAATATAGATGAACTCACCTTCCTCTACTTCAAGATTTACATTTTTCAGGACAACATGCTCCTTCCGCAAAATCTCGACGTTCTTATAGTCAATGACTTTCATGTAAGTTATTATCCTTTATGACGACGGGCAAGCTCAGCGGAAAGTTCCTCAATGCGATGACCTTTTGCCGTGAGCAGCACTATAAGATGGTATATAAGGTCAGATGCCTCATAGATGAGGCGGTTGTCAGAGCCATTGGTTGCCTCGATTACAGTCTCGACAGCTTCCTCCCCGACTTTCTGCGCCATACGGTTAAGCCCTTTTTTGAATAAGAGAGTTGTGTAGGAATCTTCGGGCATCTCTTCACGACGACGGATAATAAAATCTTGCAAGTAACTCAAAAATTCAATGCCTTGCTTGTTCTCAGTGCCGAAGCAAGTGTCAGTGCCATTATGACATACCGGACCTACGGGTTTAACTTTTATCAACAGGGTGTCATTGTCGCAATCATCCTCGATTGAGACCACGTTAAGAAAGTTACCACTTTCCTCACCCTTTGTCCATAGACGATTTTTTGTACGGCTGAAAAAAGTCACCTTTCCCTCAGCTACGGTCTTGTCGTAAGCCTCCCGGTTCATGAAGCCGAGCATCAGTACATTTTTAGTCTGCGCATCCTGGATGATAGCCGGTATCAGACCGCCAAGTTTTTGAAAGTTTAGGTTTGCCATAATGTATCAATAAATAGTATTTATAATCTAACATTTATATTCCGGTCATAAAGATAATGCTTTAAACCGTCAATTCCAATTTCATTGAAATGAAAAATTCCGGCAGCAAGGGCTGCATCGGCTTTTCCTTTCGTAAAAACGTCATAAAAATGAGAGCATTCCCCCGCTCCACCTGAAGCAATCACCGGTATCGACAATTCATCAGACAACCGGGCAAGCGCGTCACATGCAAAGCCTGTCTTTACACCGTCATGATCCATGCTGGTAAACAATATCTCACCGGCACCCCGGTCGGCTCCCTCCTTTGCCCATTCAAACAAATGGCGATTTACAGGAACCCTTCCGCCATTCACATAACACAGCCAGTCACCGTCAGTGAAACGTGCGTCAATGGCAAGCACACACACCTGTGACCCGAAACGCGATGCAATATCATCGATAAGCAACGGATTGCGCAATGCAGAAGAATTAACCGATACCTTATCGGCTCCGGCATTTAGCAGTTTCTCCACATCGGCAACGCTCCCTATGCCACCTCCGACAGTAAACGGGATGTTTATATTTTCCGCAACCCTCGTCACCAGGTCTATAAAAGTCTTTCTTCCTTCATGAGATGCCGTTATGTCAAGATATACGAGTTCGTCGGCGCCATCATCGCTATATTTTTTACCCAAAGCCACAGGATCGCCGGCATCACGGAAATTCACGAAATTAACCCCTTTTACGGTCTTGCCATCCTTTACATCAAGGCATGGAATAATGCGTTTAGCTAACATAAGGCAATTCTTTCCAGTTCTTTAAGTGTAATACGACCTTCATAAATCGCTTTCCCGACAATCACTGCCGGTATCCCCGCTTCGTCAAGCCTGTAAATATCGCCAACAGAGCTGACTCCACCACTCGCTATTATCCGAGCATCGGGAAGCGCTTCCATCATGGAACGATACATATCGACTGATGGACCTTCAAGAGTGCCGTCAACAGAAATGTCAGTTGAGATAATCTGTCTTATACCTTTTTCATAATATGCCTTCACAAACTCAATCAAGTCATGATCGGATTTCTCAAACCAACCGTCGGTGGCAATCTTGCCGACTTTGGCATCGGCACCAAGAATCACCTTGTCAGACCCATAGCGCATAAGCCACCCCTCAAACAGTTCCGGAGATTTCACGGCTATGCTTCCTCCGGTAATCATCGATGCACCGCAATCAAATGCAATCCTGATATCATCATCGCTCTTCAAGCCACCTCCGAAATCAATGACAAGAGAGGTATGGGAGGCTATATTTTCAAGAGTCCGATAGTTCACAATATGGCTTGAGCGCGCTCCGTCAAGGTCAACAACATGTAGCTGTCGACATCCTGCATCACTGAAACGCCGCGCAATATCCACAGGATTATCGCCATATACCCTCGAACTGTCATAATCGCCTCGGGTCAAGCGCACACATTTGCCGTCAATGATATCAATCGCCGGGATAACCTGTATCATAATTCAAGAAAATTTTTTATTATAGACTCGCCGACATCCCCACTCTTCTCAGGATGGAATTGCGTGGAATAAAAATTATCCTTGCGCATAGACGCACTGAACGGAACAATATAATCGGTAGTTGCCGTGGTTGCATCACACACCGGCACATAGAAACTATGTACATAGTAGACAAAGGAATTGTCGGCAGAGGGGGGCACGACACCGTTGCATGACCTGACACTGACCGTGTTCCATCCCATGTGAGGGATTTTCATGCCCTCCATCGCAGGAAAACGCACAACGTCAGCATCAAATATGCCAAGACAATCAGTATCACCCTCCTGCGAATGACGGCACATCAGTTGCTGTCCGATACATATACCAAGGACAGGCTGTTTGAGTGACCTTATCAATGAATCCAATCCCCTCTCACGCAGATAGGTCATCGCAGATGAAGCTTCGCCCACACCCGGAAAAATAACTTTATCGGCATTTCTGATGACATCGAAACTATCCGTCACAATACCTTCCACTCCGAGACGGCGCAACGCACACAACACGGAAAAATTATTTCCGGCATTATATTTTATGACAGCTACACCCATTATAATCAGCTGAACACTATCGTCTTGTTATTGTAAGTAAGAATCTTCCGCTGGATATGCTTCTCTACCGCACGGGACAATACAATCTTCTCAAGATCACGTCCCTTCTTCACGAGGTCGGCAACAGTATCCTTATGGGTTACGCGGGTGATATCCTGCTCGATTATAGGTCCGGCATCAAGATCGGGGGTCACATAATGGCTTGTGGCGCCGATGAGCTTGACTCCACGGTCATAAGCCGCATGATAAGGCTTTGCACCGACAAATGCCGGGAGAAATGAGTGATGGATATTTATGATATGATGGGGATAACGGTTTATGAAATTCTCCGAAAGCACCTGCATGTAACGAGCAAGTACGATGAAATCGACATCATAAGAGTCAAGAATCTCAAATTCCTTTGCTTCCATCTCAGCCTTGTTATCCTTTGTTATGGGGATAACTTCAAACGGGATATCGAATTGTTTTGCCACTACCGACAAATCGGGGTGATTACTTATTATAACCGGTATATCCACCTCCCACTCTCCTGAAATATAGCGCGCAAGGATATCATACAGGCAATGCGACATCTTGCTGACGAAGATTGCCATGCGCTGTTTCTTGTCAGAAAACTTCAGGGTGTAGTTAAGATTGTAGCGTTGTGCATACAGAACCTTGAAATATTCCTCAATCTTTTCTTTAGGGATAATGAAATTGTCAAGCTCCCACTCCACCCTCATGTAGAACACGCCGTTCACACGGTCGACATACTGGTCAAGATACACGATATTACCGCCATTCACATTGATAAACTCGGTTATCACTGCGATAATGCCCGGCTGGTCGGGGCAATGCATGAGGAGTATAGCTGTATTCTTCTGTTTTTGTTCCATAATTGCAACAACTGCGTTAATTCTGCAAATATACTCACTTATGAACGATTTGGCAATAAAATGACAGCATTTATATATAAAAACATACACTTTTGCTCGAAACAACGATTTGTTTTCGACAAAAGTGTATGTATAAATATTATGACAAACAGGATTAATTGCCCATTTCCGAAAGGAACTTGATGCGCATAAGCCTTATCTCTTCTTCTGAAAACTCGTTTCCAAGTTCGTTGATTGCCTCCTGAAGGTCATCGCTCTCGCTTTCCTTGAAATAATCAAATATGTCAAGCTGCCTGTCTTCATCCATTATTTCGTCAAGGAAATAATCGATGCTGATTTTCGTGCCAGAATATACAATCGCCTCAATTTCGTCAAGTAATTCGTTAAATTCGAGGCCTTTGCTTTCGGCGAGAGCATCAAGGGCTATTTTACGGTCGATACCCTGAATAATGGATATTTTAAGTTTGCTCTTATTTGCGACGCTTCTTACCCTTAAATCCTCAGGACGTTCAATCTCATTCTCTTCCACGTGGGTCTTGATTACCTTTATGAAATCCTCTCCGTAGCGCTTTGCTTTGCCTGCGCCGACACCGGGGATATTCTGCAATTCCTCAAGGGTGACGGGATAAGTAGTCGCCATGGCTTCCAGAGACGGGTCCTGGAAAATGACATAGGTCGGAAGTTCAAGTTTCTTCGCAAGCTTCTTGCGGAGATCCTTGAGTATGTTGTAAAGTTCAGGGTCAACCGCACAAGCGGCACCACTCTTCACTACCATTTCCTCCTCTTCCTCATTGAACTCGTTGTCTTCAACAATCTTAAATGACACAGGTTTCTTGTAATAATCCTTTCCTTTCTTGGTAATTTTAAGCAACCCGAAATTTTCAATATCACGGTCAAGATAGCCGGCGATAATAGCCTGGCGTATCACAGTATTGACAGTCTTCGCGTCAGCGCCTTGCAAGCAGCCAAACACTTCAAGCTCATCCTGATTGTAAGACTTCACTGTAGCCGTGTTCTTGCCGAGCATCACATCAATCACTTGCTCGGCCTTGAATTTTTCCTTAAGGGCAGTCACTGTCTCGATGACCGCACATAATTCATCTTTAGCTTCCACTTGTTTTTTAGGATTTAGACAATTGTCACAATTTCCACAGTTATCTTCAAGATATTCTTCACCAAAATAATGCAGCAACGACTTGCGCCGGCAAATCGACGATTCAGCGTAGGAGGCAGTCTCCAACAAAAGCTGCTTGCCAATCTCCTGCTCGGAAACAGGCTTACCCTGCATAAACTTTTCCATCTTCAACAAATCCTTGTTCTGATAGAAAGCGATACAGCGCCCCTCCCCGCCGTCGCGACCGGCGCGACCGGTCTCCTGATAATATCCCTCAAGCGATTTCGGGATATCGTAGTGAATCACAAATCTAACATCCGGCTTGTCGATTCCCATGCCGAAAGCAATGGTAGCCACAATCACCTCGACCTTTTCCATCAGGAACGCGTCCTGATTCGCCGAACGGGTGGCGCTGTCCATACCCGCATGGTAGGCAAGCGCCCTTATGTTATTAACCTTCAGAATCTCGGTAAGTTCCTCGACTTTCTTGCGACTCAGGCAGTATATGATACCGCTCTTACCCTCCTGCGACTTTATAAACTTGATGATGTCGCGGTCAATATTAGCTGTCTTGGGACGCACCTCATAATAGAGGTTTTTGCGGTTAAAGGATGACTTGAACACCGCCGCCGACTGCATACCGAGATTTTTCTGTATGTCGTGCTGGACCTTCGGCGTCGCCGTGGCAGTAAGCGCTATCACCGGACGACGGTTGATTTCGTTTATTATCGGACGGATACGCCGGTATTCCGGGCGGAAATCATGACCCCATTCCGAAATACAATGAGCTTCATCGACTGCATAGAAAGAAATCGGGACAGTCTTTAAAAACTCTATGTTTTCCTCTTTAGTCAATGATTCCGGAGCGACATACAGCAGTTTGGTCTTCCTGGCAAGAATATCACTTTTGACTTGGTCAATCGCCGTCTTGTTAAGCGACGAATTGAGAAAATGGGCCACATTGTCATCCTCACTGAAGTTACGCATGGCGTCAACCTGATTTTTCATCAGGGCAATAAGCGGGGAAATGACAATGGCAGTCCCTTCCATCATGAGCGCAGGCAACTGATAGCACAACGATTTACCCCCGCCGGTAGGCATCAACACAAAAGTGTCGTTACCAGCAAGAAGGCTGGAAATAATCGCTTCCTGATTCCCTTTAAAGGTATCGAATCCGAAGTGCCGTTTTAATTCCTCGGTAAGTACGGGGTTCTTTGCCATGGTCATAAGGTTTTATCCAAGTCTGTTTCTATATTTGTTATTCTGTCTTGTTTATCTCAAAGTTAGCTTTTTGGAGTTTATCCAGCGCGTATTCTTTTGTAACCGTGAATTCTTTCACGCCGGAAGATGGAACATCAAACATCGAATCAATCATTATTGTCTCAACGATTGAGCGCAAGCCTCTCGCGCCGAGCTTATACTCGATAGCCTTGTCAACGATAAGGTCAAGGGCATCGGGTGCAAAGGTCAATTTTACCCCGTCCATGCCAAATAACTTCTCATATTGACGGACAATAGCATTTTTCGGTTCGGTAAGCACTCTGCGCAAGGCTTCGCGGTCAAGGGGTTCAAGATTGGTGAGAATAGGCAGACGCCCGATAATCTCAGGGATGAGACCAAATGACTTTAAATCCTGAGGCGCAACAAATTTCAGATAATTCTCCCGTTGCACCCTCTGCCGTGCAGGATCGGTAGAATATCCTACCACGTGCGTGTTAAGCCTGTGGGCGATTTTCTGTTCTATTCCGTCAAAGGCTCCTCCACATATAAATAAGATGTTTTTGGTGTCAACAGGTATCATACGCTGTTCGGGATGTTTTCTTCCACCTTGCGGAGGCACATTCACGACCGAGCCTTCCAGCAGTTTAAGCAAACCTTGTTGCACGCCTTCGCCACTGACATCGCGGGTTATCGATGGATTATCTCCCTTACGGGCAATCTTGTCTATTTCATCGATAAACACTATGCCCTTTTCCGCCTTTGCCACATCATAATCAGCGACCTGCAGCAGACGGGTAAGAAGACTTTCGATATCTTCGCCCACATATCCCGCCTGGGTAAGTACCGTGGCATCGACTATAGTGAAGGGCACATCAAGCATCCTGGCTATAGTCTTGGCAAGAAGAGTCTTGCCGGTACCCGTAGGACCGACAAGAATCACATTACTTTTTTCGATATCCACATCATCATCTTTATCCTGGGCAAGGCGTTTATAATGATTGTAGACTGCAACGGCAAGATATTTTTTTGCTTCATCCTGCCCTATCACATATTGGTTGAGATAGTCGTAAATCTCCTTTGGCTTAGGCACGGAGTCCATTTTTGTGGGCGAAGCATCTTTTGACTGTTCCTTGTAATCATGTAGAATGCCGTTGATGGTTTCCACACAGTCGGAGCAGATATAGACACCCGGGGCACCAGCCGACGGCACGAGAACTTCAGCCATATCGGCAGGTCGCCCACAGAAAGAGCATTGTGCCTGTTCCGTTTTTTTCTTTGCCATAATCAGTAACGTCGATTATTTGTTGGCTTTTACAAGTACGTTGTCAATCATTCCATACTGTTTTGCCTCTTCGGCGGTCATCCAGTAGTCGCGGTCAGAATCGCGTTCAACCTTCTCAAAAGGCTGACCTGAATGATCGGCGATGATGGTGTAGAGCTCTTTCTTTAACTTCTGGATTTCACGTGCCGTAATCTCTATATCGGAAGCCTGACCTTGCGCACCTCCCATCGGCTGATGAATCATCACACGCGAATGTTTGAGTGCAAAACGCTTGCCTTTTTCGCCGGACACGAGCAATACCGCAGCCATTGAAGCCGCCATTCCGGTACATATTGTTGCTACGTCGCTTGATATATACTGCATGGTGTCGTATATGCCAAGACCGGCATATACGGAGCCGCCGGGAGAGTTGATGTAGATTGACACATCTTTTCCGGGGTCGGAAGTGTCAAGATACAGCAACTGAGCCTGAATGACATTTGCTGTATAGTCATTGACTTCAGTGCCAAGGAATATGATTCGGTCCATCATGAGACGCGAAAACACATCCATCTGCGCGATATTCAGCTGACGTTCTTCTATAATAGTGGGTGATATATAGCTCGAGGTGATATTTGCGGCATCAGTCGCTGCAATATATTGGTCAAGCGCCAGACCGTTCATACCCAGATGCTTGACAGCGTAATTTCTAAAATCGTTATTCATGTGTTGTCTTTCGATTATTTGTTTGTTATTCAAAGATACAAAATAAAATCATGTCAATGCAAATTTTTCGGGAATAATATTTTGCATGACTTTAAAAGCGACGGGCGTCACCGAAGTGCCGCCCGTCGTAGAATATTATAGGTGCAACCGCTTACTTGGACGCGATTTCCTTAAATTCGTCGAGCGATACTTCCTTGTTGTCGACAGTGACCTTCTCCTTTATGGCATCGAAAAGCTTGATGTCGCCAACTTCTTCCACGATACGCGGGCGATAGTTCTTGTCGGCAAGAATACGTTTTGCATAATCGGCAAGTGTCTCGTCGTCCATATTAGTCATGCCGTACTGGGCAAACTGCATTGCGGCGATAGCCTTTGCGTGATTGATAAGATCCTGTTCGTCAATCTTGATTTCGCATATAGCGCCGAGGCGTTCCTTGATAAGCTGCCATTTAAGACCCGGCTCCATCTTGACATATTCCTCGTTGATGTTTTCTTCGGTGAGACCTTCGTTGCGGCGCACAAGCCATTTTTTCAACACTTCAGCGGGAAGCTCCATGTTGCCGTATTTTTCCAGCATAGCCTTTTCTGTGTCTACACGGAAAAGCATCTCGCTGTTACGGGCAAGTTCGCGGGCAATCATCTCCTTCACGCCTGCACGATATTCCTCCTCGTTGTGAGCCTTGTCCTTGCCGAGTACATTGTCATAAAGTTCCTGACCGAGTTCAGCCGGACGAAGAACGATGATTTCAGATATGGCAAGTTCGAAGTCGCCCTTTACATCGGCTGCTTTTTCCTTGTCAACCCCAAGCATAGATGAAAGTTCGGCAGGATTGCCCTCGCAGGTCTTCCAGGGGTTGAATACGACCTTATCGTTGACTTTCTTGCCGATAAACTTGTCGGCTTCAGCCTTATCCTTGAAATACATGGGAGCGACAATGCCGTTGAGCATCTGGATTGCGTCATCTGAAGTCTTTACCGAGCCGTCTTCATTAAGCTCCATGATAGAACCCTTAACGAGAGCGTTAGGCTCTACCTCTTCGCCGGGCACCTGGGCGCCGAAACGCTCACGGAAATGCTTGTCCTGCTCGTCAATCATCTCATCTGTCACAGCTATGGTATAGTAAGGAAGGTGAACCTCCTTGTCAAGGGTGACATTGAGTTCCGGCACAAGAGCAAGCTCATACTCGAATGTGAAATCTTTTTCATTCTTGAGGTCAAGCTCCTTTACTTCAACGGGCACAGGCTCACCAAGAACAGCAAGCTTGTTGTCGCGGATATAATTAACCACAGCCTCATATACCTCGTTGTTAATCACGTCGCTGGTCACCTGCTTGCCGAAACGGCGGTTAAGTTCGCCGAAAGGCACATGTCCCTGACGGAATCCGGGGATGGCATGTTTCTTACCTATTTCCTTAAGTTCTTTTACGACCTTGTCCTTATAGTCGTTTTCTTCGATGGCTACGGTCAGCTTGACGCTTACGTTGCCGGTCTTTTCCTGTGATATGTTCATAATTTAAAGTATGATTATCTGTTATAACGTCTAACTTACTGCAAAAGTCGTGCCAAAAAGCAGAAATGACACACTTTTCATTTTACGCCTGCAAAATTATACATAATATGATAAAATCACAAATAATGAGCGCGTCTAAATTATGGACAAATACCTATAAGGGTAAAATGCGGACACTGCCGGCATATTTTACAGCGTTTTATTGCAAATTTACAGCGTTTTTTACTAATTTTGCAGCCTAAACCAATCACTTAATAACTGGATCAACAATATGGTTGTTTTCTTCAAAAAAGGTGCCAGTCACATTATCGCGGTCGAGACATCACAGCGATTCTGCGACGATGACCTCAAGAAGCTGTCATGGCTCTTCGGCGGCGCCACCCCCTTGTCGTCTACATCACTTAAAGGGCGTTTCGTGGGGCCTCGACGCGAGATGATCACCCCCTGGAGTACAAACGCAGTTGAAATCACTCAGAACATGGGTCTTTCCGGAATCACCAGAATCGAGGAATTCTGGCGTACAACCGCGGAGAAGCCTGAATTTGACAAGATGCTGCAACGCGTTTACGACGGACTTAACAGCAAAATATTTGCTGTCGCCAAGACTCCGGATCCCATAGTATATATAGAGGATATATCCGAATATAACAAAAAGGAAGGACTGGCGTTAAGTCCCGACGAGGAGCAGTATCTCCGCGATCTCAGCAAGAAACTCGGTCGTCCGCTGACCGACAGCGAGGTGTTTGGGTTTTCCCAAGTCAATTCGGAACATTGCCGTCATAAAATTTTCAACGGCACATTTATAATTGACGGGGAGGAAAAGCCGTCATCACTTTTCAAGCTTATCAAAAAGACCTCGCAGGTCAACCCCAACAAGCTTGTGTCGGCTTATAAAGACAATGTGGCATTTATAAAAGGTCCGAAGATTGACCAGTTCTACCCTGTCAATCCTGACCGTCCCGACTATTTCGATATAAAGGATGTCGACACGGTTATTTCACTTAAAGCTGAAACCCATAACTTCCCGACCACTGTTGAGCCGTTTAACGGCGCGGCGACGGGCACCGGAGGTGAAATCCGTGACCGTCTCGGCGGAGGAAAAGCGAGTCTACCCATAGCCGGTACAGCTGTCTACATGACCTCTTATCCGCGCATGACCCCGGAACATCGCTGGGAAAAGATGATGGATCCGCGCGCATGGCTCTATCAGACACCTTGCGACATTCTCATCAAGGCATCAAACGGTGCCTCAGATTTCGGCAATAAATTCGGACAACCCCTGATTTGCGGTTCGCTACTTACTTTCGAGCATGACGAAAACGGCAAAAAATATGCCTATGACAAGGTAATCATGCTTGCCGGAGGTGTTGGATTCGCCGCAAAGAAAGATGCAATAAAGGGAGAACCTGTCGCCGGAGAAAAAGTCATCGTGATGGGTGGCGACAACTACCGCATCGGTATGGGTGGAGGCGCAGTATCTTCTGTGGAGACCGGTCAATACGACAACTCTATTGAGCTTAACGCCGTACAACGTGCCAATCCCGAGATGCAGAAACGTGTAAGCAATGTGATACGCGCGCTTGCAGAAAGCGACAATAATCCTATCATCTCGATACATGACCATGGTGCGGGAGGTCATCTTAACGCACTGTCAGAACTTGTGGAATCTACCGGCGGTAAGATTGAGATAGGCTCTCTCCCCATCGGTGACAAGACTCTTTCAGCCAAAGAAATTGTGGGTAACGAGAGTCAGGAGCGCATGGGTATGGTGATTAAGGAAAAGGACATCGAATATGTGCGTCGTGTCGCAGAACGTGAACGCGCACCCTTCTATGTCGTAGGTGAAACTACGGGTGATGACCGTTTTGTGTTTGAACAGCCCGACGGTGTAAAACCTATAGACCTCGCCATGGCTGACATGTTTGGAAACTCGCCTAAAACTGTCATGACCGACTCGACAGTTGTCACCACATATAAAGATGTAGAATACGATGAGTCTAAAATCAACGAATATGTAGTCGATGTGCTTGGTCTTGAGGCCGTGGCTTGTAAAGACTGGCTCACCAACAAGGTTGACCGATCGGTGACCGGCAAGATTGCCCGTCAGCAGTGTCAGGGCGAAATCCAGTTGCCCCTTAGCGACTGCGGCGTTGTGGCTCTCGATTATAAAGGCAAGGCAGGTATCGCGACATCAATCGGACATGCCCCGCAAACCGCTCTCGTTGATTCAGCAAAAGGATCGGTGATGGCTGTTGCCGAAGCGTTGACCAATATCGTCATGGCACCGTTGAGCGACGGCATAAAAGGCATCTCATTAAGTGCCAACTGGATGTGGCCGTGTAAGAATCCCGGCGAGGATGCGGCTCTTTACCGTGCTGTAGAGGCATGTAGCGATTTTGCCTGTGCTCTCGGCATCAATATACCTACCGGCAAAGACAGTCTTTCCATGACACAGAAATATGGTGATGACAAGGTATTTGCACCCGGTACGGTAATCATCTCGGCAGCAGGTGAGGTAAGCGATGTCAAAAAGACGGTATCGCCGGTGCTTCAACCGAAGAAATCCACATTATATTATATAGACTTCTCCGGTGAGGAACTGAAACTTGGCGGTTCGGCATTTGCACAGACTCTTAACCGTTTGGGCAAAGATGTACCTTCGGTAAAGGATCCCGCACAGTTTGTCAAGACATTTGACGCAGTGCAGAAGCTTGTAAAAAGCAAGGCTCTTCTTGCCGCTCACGATGTCTCAGCCGGAGGTCTTGTCACTACCCTGCTCGAAATGTGTTTTGCCAATGTGAACGGCGGTATCGAATTTAATGCCGATGCCTTTGATAGCCTTGGCGAGACTGACCTTGTAAAAATCCTTTTCGCCGAAAATCCGGCATTGGTGATTCAGGTTGCCGATGCTAAAGCTGAAAAGGTAGAGGCTGTATTGACAGAAGCAGGTGCCCGTTTCTGCGCGATAGGAGTCCCGGCAAAAGAAAGAGTAATTGAGATAAGCCATAACGGAGCTGAGCGCCTTCTTGTCATCGACGAGTTGCGCGATGCATGGTTCTATTCCTCTTATCTCATGGATTCTGTTCAAAGCGGTGCGAAATGTGCGCTTGAGCGTTTTGAAAACTACAAGAAGCAGCCTATCAGATATCGTTTCCCGAAAGGATTTGACGGCAAACTGAAATCCATGGGGCTGTCTTTGCGCCGCGAGGGCAAGAGTGGCATACGTGCAGCTATCATACGCGAGAAGGGTGTCAACAGTGACCGCGAGATGGCATATTCACTTTATGTTGCCGGCTTTGACGTCAAGGATGTCCACATGACTGACCTCATGTCGGGTCGCGAGACTCTTGACGATGTCAATATGATAGTGTTCTGCGGAGGCTTCTCCAATTCTGATGTGCTCGGTTCAGCAAAAGGCTGGGCGGGCGGTTTCCTCTGGAACGATAAGGCAAAAGCCACACTTGAGCGCTTCTATAAGCGCAATGACACACTCAGCCTCGGTATATGTAACGGCTGCCAGCTCATGATAGAGCTTAACCTTATAAATCCCGAGCATGAGCGCAAGGCGACGATGGAGCACAACATATCCCACAAGTTTGAGTCGCAATTCCTCGGACTGTCGATTCCGGAAAACAATTCCGTGATGCTCGGTTCACTCTCAGGCTCAAAGATTGGTATCTGGGTGGCTCACGGAGAAGGAAAGTTTAATCTTCCGGAGCCGTTGTCAAAATACAATGTCGTGGCAAAATATAATTATGCCTCTTATCCCGGTAATCCTAACGGGTCGCGCTACTCAATCGCGGGTATAGCATCCGCCGACGGTCGTCATCTGGCGATGATGCCACATCCGGAGCGCTCGCTCTTCCCCTGGCAGTGTGGCTACTACCCTGAATCGCGTAAAACCGATGAAGTCACCCCGTGGGTCGAGGCTTTTGTCAATGCCCGCAAATGGATTGAAAAGACAATCAACAAAAAGTAAAAACATATATTTATATGGGAGGATTTTTTGGAATAGCGAAACATGACGAGTGTATCAACGAGCTTTTCTATGGAGTTGACTACAATTCCCACATGGGCACCAAACGTGCCGGAATCGCTACTTGTAACAACGGCGTGTTTACCCGCTCTATCCATAATATCGAGAACTCTTATTTCAGGTCGAAATTTGAAGGCGACCTGAAAGATTTTTCCGGCAAGGTGGGCATCGGTGTCATTAGTGACACCGATGCCCAACCTATTATTGTGAACTGTCATCTTGGAAAGTTTGCAATAGTGACTGTCGGCCGTATCAACAACATTTCATCGCTTGAAAAAGAGCTGCTGGCAAAAGGACATCATTTCTGCGAGCACAGCTATGACATCATCAACCCTACCGAGATGATTGCAGCCCTTATCAGCGAAGGTACAGATTATGTATCGGGAATCGAGAATGTGTACCGACGAGTGAAAGGCTCGTGCTCAATGCTGCTTCTTACCGAGGACAGCGTGATTGCGGCACGTGACCGTCTTGGCAGAACCCCGATTATCATCGGTAAAAAAGATGGTGCACATGCGGCGACAAGCGAAACGTGTGCATTCCCTAACCTCGGATTTGAAGTTTGCTATAATGTCGGTCCAGCCGAGATTGTAGAAATCAAGGCAGACTCCATCAAGCAGCTCAAGGCTCCCGAAGAGGAAATGCAGATATGTGCCTTCCTGTGGACATATTACGGCTATCCTGTATGCGAGTATGAGAATCGTAATGTTGATCTTATGCGCTATGATTCCGGGCTTGAAATGGGTAAGGACGATGACACTGAAGTCGATTTCGTAAGTGCAGTCCCCGACTCCGGAATAGGCATGGCGCTCGGCTATGCAGAGGGAAAGAAAGTGCCTTATAAACGCGGTATTGTAAAATATACCCCGACCTGGCCGCGCAGCTTTACCCCGAGCACACAGGAGCGCAGGGAGCTGGTGGCAAAAATGAAACTGATACCCAACCGTGCGTTGCTATATGACAAGCGTGTGATATTTTGCGACGACTCAATCGTGCGCGGCACTCAGCTTCGTGATAATGTGAAAGACCTCTTTGACTGCGGAGCCAAGGAAGTCCATATACGTATCAGTTGCCCGCCCTTGATATATCCGTGCAAATACATTAACTTCACGGCATCCAAGAGCGAAATGGAACTTATCACCCGTCGTGTCATAAAGGAGCTTGAAGGCGATGCCGACAAGGATCTTGCGGAATATGCCACAACCGATTCGCCTAAATATAAGGCTATGGTCGAGCGCATAAGACAGCAACTTGGTCTTACCTCTCTGCGTTTCAATTCGATTGAAACAGTGGTAAAAGCCATCGGGTTGCCTAAATGCAAGATATGTACCCACTGTTTCGACGGGTCAAGCTTTGATTGATGTAATTTAGTTAATCAGAGTTTGGACATAATGCGTCAAAACATTATCTTTGTGGAGATAAACCAAAATATAATAGAATATAACTATCTAATATCTAAAAGTCATGAGTTTAAACATCATTGTGCTCGCAAAGCAGGTGCCCGACACCCGTAATGTGGGCAAGGATGCCATGAAGGAAGACGGCACTATAAACCGTGCCGCACTGCCTGCCATCTTTAATCCGGAGGATCTCAACGCGCTTGAGCAGGCACTCCGTCTTAAAGATGCCAACCCCGGCTCTACTATTACCCTTCTTACGATGGGTCTTCCGCGCGCATCAGAAATAATCCGTGAAGCAATTTATCGCGGTGCCGACACAGGCATCGTTCTTACAGACCGCGTACTTGGCGGTGCCGATACACTTGCTACTTCCTATTCACTCGCACAGGCTGTCAAGAAATTTGGCAACTTTGACATCATTTTAGGGGGCCGTCAGGCTATCGACGGTGATACCGCGCAGGTAGGTCCCCAGATTGCCGAGAAACTCGGGCTGCCGCAGGTGACATACGCAGAGGAAATCCTCGACCTGAAAGATGGCAAGGTTACTGTAAAGCGTCGTCTTGAATCGGGCGTCGAGACAGTAGTAGCACCCCTACCCTGCGTAGTTACCGTCAACGGTTCGGCTGCTGAATGTCGTCCGCGCAATGCCAAGCGTCTTCAGAAATATAAATATGCGGTTTCCCCTTCAGAAAAAGAAAAATTGTCCGATGAGCTGAAAGCAATCGTTGAAGCGCGTCCTTATCTGAACTTGCAGGAATGGAGTGCAGCTTACGTTGATGCAGATCCCGAACAGATCGGTCTTCCCGGATCTCCTACAAAAGTGAAGGCTATTGAAAATGTAGTGTTCACGGCAAAAGAGAGCCGCACAATAGAGAATAACGACACCGAGCTTGAAAACCTGGTGAAAGAACTCATCGCTAATCACACAATTGGCTAAATCCTGACTGACATGACCGATAAAAATAATTTAATCGTATATTGCGAATACGAAGACGGCAAAATAGCCGATGTAAGCCTTGAGCTTCTTACCAAAGGTCGCGTGCTTGCCGACCGTCTCGGCGTAAAGCTTGAAGCCGTGATTATAGGCGACAATCTTGCCGATATCGAAAAACAGGTGCTTCCTTACGGCGTAGACACCGTATATAAAGTTGAAGACAAGCGACTATATCCCTATACATCCAATCCTCATGCAGCTGTGCTCATCAACCTGTTCAAGGAGATAAAGCCGCAGATATGCCTCATGGGTGCTACCTGCATTGGCCGTGACCTTGGTCCTCGCGTGTCATCATGTCTTCACAGCGGACTTACCGCAGACTGTACCGCACTTGAAATAGGTGACCACAAAGACCCCAAGACAGGAAAGGAATATACCGACCTACTCTATCAGATTCGACCCGCGTTCGGCGGTAATATTGTCGCTACTATCGTGAATCCTGAATGTCGTCCGCAGATGGCTACCGTTCGCGAGGGTGTCATGAAGAAAGAGATTAAGGATCCGGAATACAAGGGCGAGATTATCAACCTTGACCCGGCTAAATATGTGGCTCCTGAAGATTTTGTAGTGGAGATTATCGACCGTCACATCGAGAAATCAAAGGTCAACATTAAAAACTCTCCGATTATCGTTGCCGGTGGCTACGGAATGGGAAGCAAGGAAGAATTTGACCTGCTGTTTGATCTTGCCAACACTCTTGGCGGTGAAGTCGGTGCATCACGTGCCGCTGTCGATGCCGGATTTGCCGAGCACGACCGCCAGATTGGTCAGACAGGTGTCACAGTTCGGCCAAAACTTTATATCGCCTGTGGTATCTCGGGACAGATTCAGCACATTGCCGGTATGCAGGAAAGCGCAATCATCATTTCAATAAACAATGATCCTAATGCGCCGATCAACACTATCGCCGATTATGTGATTACCGGCAATGTTGAAGATATCGTGCCGAAGCTTATCAAATATTACAAGAAAAACTCTAAGTAGCAATTACAATGTCTAATTTTTATACTGATAATCCCGCACTTAAGCATCATCTTACCCATCCTATGATGGAGAAGATTGTAGCTTTGAAAGAGCGCAACTATACCGATGCGGAGAAATTTGACTACGCTCCGTTTAATTTCGCCGATGCCATGGACAACTATGACAAGGTGTTAGAGATAGTCGGAGAAGTATGTGGCGAGCACATCGCTGCCCGCGCCGAAGATGTCGACCACCAGGGTCCTCATGTGGAAAACGGGCGAGTAATCTATGCCGACGGCACAAAAGAAAACCTTGACATTTGCCGCAAGGCTGGTCTTATGGGTATGGCGATGCCGCGCCGTTACGGAGGCCTTAACTTCCCTATCACCCCTTATATCATGGCAGCCGATATCGTAAGCCGTGCCGACACCGGTTTTGAAAACCTTTGGGGACTCCAGGACTGCGCGGAGACAATCTATGAATTTGCCAATGAAGACCAGAAGAGCCGCTATATTCCGCGTGTATGCGAGGGTGAGACAATGTCTATGGACTTAACCGAACCGGATGCCGGTAGCGACCTTCAGTCAGTTATGTTGAAAGCGACTGAACAGCCCGACGGCACATGGGTGCTTAACGGTGTGAAGCGTTTCATCACCAATGGTGACAGCGATATTCACCTCGTTTTGGCACGTTCGGAAGACGGTACAAAAGATGGTCGTGGTCTTTCGATGTTTATCTACGACAAGCGCAATGGCGGTGTGAATGTGCGTCGTATCGAGAACAAAATGGGTATCAAAGGTTCGCCTACCTGTGAACTTGTTTATAAGAATGCAAAGGCAGAGCTGGTCGGTTCACGCAAACTTGGACTTATCAAGTATGTGATGGCACTGATGAACGGTGCGCGTCTTGGTATTGCAGCCCAGTCGGTAGGTGTCAGCGAACTTGCATACCGCGAGGCTCTTGCCTATGCCCGCGACCGCAAGCAGTTTGGAAAGGCTATCATTGAATTCCCGGCTGTTTATGAGATTCTTTCTGTGATGAAAGCCAAGCTCGATGCTTCCCGCTCGCTTCTTTACGAGTGCGCACGTTATGTCGACCTCTATAAGGTATATGATGACATCGCCAAAGAACGTGCTCTCACTCCGGAAGAGAAAAAGGAATCCAAGCAATACAGCAAGATTGCCGATGCACTTACTCCCCTTGCAAAAGGTATGGGCAGCGAATATTGCAATCAGAACGCCTATGACTGTATCCAGATTCATGGCGGTTCCGGCTTCATGAAAGATTACGCTTGTGAGCGTCTTTATCGTGATGCCCGAATCACCTCCATCTATGAAGGTACTACCCAGCTTCAGGTTGTGGCTGCAATCCGTTATGTAACTACCGGTGCATATCTTAACCTTATAAAGGAATACGAGGCAATCGAGGTGAAACCTGAACTTGAAGGAATCAAGACTCGTCTTGTCGAACTTGCAAAAATCTATGCCGATGCAGTAGAAAAGGTTACTGCAATCAAGGAACCGGCTTATGTTGACTTCATGGCACGTCGCATGGTAGAGATGGCAGCCGACATCATTATGGGTCACTTGCTGCTTCAGGATGCGCAGCGCAATGACTCGTTCACCGAGAGCGCGAAGGTTTATTGCAACTTCATACAAGCAGAGGTGGTTAAACATGCAGAGTTTATCGCCAACTTCAAATTTGAAGACCTTGAAGCTTATAAGAAAGCATAAGCTTTCACTTGAATGATATCCAGCCGGATGACATTTTGTCATCCGGCTTTTTTATGACATCGAATTGGCATTGTTTAGAATCGATATAAATAATCTTGCATAATTACAATATATTTGTTAATTTCGCGCATTATGAAATTAACAAGAAATTTTTCAGGAAAGGACAGCGTAATCGACCTTATACGAGAAGATTACAATATACTCCAGATTCTTAGCCGCTTCAATATTCCGCTCGGATTCCAGAGTAAGCGCATTGAGGATGTATGTAATGAAAATGGCATCGACACCGATGTGTTTTTATTTATTGTAAATTTCATTCTGACCGGGAAGATTGATTCGGAACGCCTACCAGTTGTATCGCCGGTGGCTATTGTGGATTTTCTCCACAACAGTCATGACTATTTCCTTAAATATAAATTTCCCCATATACGCCAGAATCTCGTGACAGCCCTCGAAGAGAGCCACAGCGATATAAACATGGCGATAATATCGTTTTTTGATTCGTACATGGAAGAGGTCAAGAAACATTTCAATTATGAGGAAAAGCGTGTATTCCCTTATATCCGTGCCCTTGTAAACGGGGATAATTCCGATTACAGTATCAATCTGTTCAAACGTCACCACGACGAGATTGGAGAAAAATTGACAGAATTGAAAAATATCATCCTTCGGTTCTATACCACATCGATGCCAAACAAGATGTATGACGTGTTAATTGATTTGTATAATGCTGAAGAAGACCTCGATTCCCATAACGATATAGAGAATCATATCCTGATTCCTTTAATTACAATGATTGAATGTAATTACAGGTCATCGGCAAACCGTGATGGCAATAATAACGAGGAAAAATGAAACGTGTAACAATAGCCCTTCTTCATCCCTCGGCAATTATATGTGCAGGTATATCAGGACTGCTCTCTAATATGCGTGATATCTCCATTACGCTAAACCGGATAAATATTCAAGACATCGGGAAATGTTCATGTCACGTCATCATAGCTGACCCGATATCACTTTCTGCTGAAAAAATCGAAGAATTACGTTCTGCGTATTCAAGTAAAATAAGGATTGCAGCATTATATACGTCGGCATTACCGGCAGAAATCCTGCGTAATTTCGATGCAACAATCTCGATTTACGACAGCATTGACGTAATTGAATCCACTCTCCGGCAAATAATAGCGGAAGAGGAGGAAGAAGATGCAAAGATTCTGAGTCAACGCGAGAAAGATGTTGTCGTAGGAATCGTGAAAGGAATGTCAAATAAAGAAATCGCAGCAGAGATGGGCGTATCGGTCAATACAGTCATGACTCATCGCCGTAATATAGCCTCAAAACTGCAGATTCACTCCCCGGCTGGTCTCACTATCTATGCCATAGTAAGCAAACTCGTAAGACTTGACGAGATAAAGACCCGGTTGCCAAGATAAAAAAGGATGCAAAAGCATGTGGCTCTTGCACCCTTGTTATCTTAAATATCACTCAATGACCGTTATTTTGCGCCAATTTGAGGTGTGACTGTCTGTGATGCCGGAGTGTCGGGTGTCGGCTCATTCTCTTCCAGGGGCTCTACAATCTTGATTGTATAGGACGCCACAGCTTCGGCAGGGCTGTAATCAACGGCAAATACCGGCATGTAAATCTGTAACAGGTGGGAACCGAGCGGCAGATTTTCTGTATTGAACACCATTCCGAAGGGTGCTACAAGAGTACTTCCCTGAAATACGTAATCCCAATAATAGGTAGCACCTCCAAGGGTGATATCCTTTACTGAAGGATTCACGATTGTAATCGACTCGACAGTGAACGGCGTACCTTGTGGCACGACAACCACCCCTTTGTCAGTAATCTCTGTCTGACCCTTCATGTCAATCTGCAACTGGAAATTGGGCAGATCATCATCATCGCTACATGACACAAAAAACAATGGTAGCGCAAACAACAAATAAATCAATCTTTTCATAATAAATAGATTAAAAATGAGCCGTGCCGGGTCATACAAGCCTGACACGGCTCTTGTTAAAATTATTAATTTCTAAATATCAACTCATCATCCTTGACATCGATGATAATCGGATGTTCACGGTCAACCTTCTGTGCAAGTATATCTTTTGACAGACGGTTAAGCACCATGCGCTGAAGTACACGCTTAACAGGCCTTGCGCCAAATTCGGGATTGTATCCTTCCTTGGCAAGATAACCGAGAGCTGCAGGTGTCACTTCAAGCTGTACACCGTTCTTGGCAAGCATACGCTTGATGCCGTTCACCTGTATGCCGACAATCTCTTCAATCTCACGCTCGTTAAGCGGCGTGAACATTATAATCTCATCAATACGGTTAAGGAATTCGGGACGAATTGTCTGTTTTAACATATCCAGCACCTCTTCCTTGGTCTTCTCTACGACTTCGGCATGATTTTCATCGGTAATACCGGCAAAATTCTCGCGTATAACCTGTGACCCCATATTGGAAGTCATGATGATTATCGTGTTCTTGAAGTTTACGAGACGACCTTTGTTGTCAGTAAGCCTGCCGTCGTCAAGTACCTGCAATAGTATATTGAAGACATCGGGGTGTGCTTTCTCTATCTCATCAAAAAGCACTACTGAATATGGCTTACGACGAACAGCCTCTGTCAGCTGACCGCCTTCATCATATCCGACATATCCCGGAGGCGCTCCGACGAGACGGCTCACTGTATGTTTCTCCTGATACTCGCTCATATCGATACGGGTCATCATATTCTCGTCGTCGAAAAGATATTCGGCAAGTGCTTTGGCAAGTTCAGTCTTACCTACACCGGTCGTACCGAGGAAGATGAATGAACCGATAGGACGACGCGGGTCATTAAGACCGGCACGGCTACGACGCACAGCATCGGCAATAGCTGCAATAGCCTCTTCTTGTCCCACTACCCTCTTGTGAAGTTCTTCTTCAAGATGGAGTAGCTTCTCCTTCTCGCTCTGAACCATCTTGCTCACAGGAATACCGGTCCAGCGTGATACTACATCGGCGATGTCATCGGCATCAACCTCTTCCTTGATAAGGGATTTGTCGCCCTGCATCTCTTTCAGTTGCTCCTGGATACGCTCATTCTCCTTCTCCTTTTCCTGGACCTTGGAATAACGAATCTCGGCAACCTTGGCATAATCGCCTTCACGTTCTGCCCTGTCAGCCTCAAAATTAAGTTGCTCGAGGTCAATCTTATTCTGTTGAATCTTATTGATAAGCTCCTTCTGAGACTCCCATTTTGCCTTGAAGTCTTTCTCTACGTCACGAAGGTCGGCAAGTTCTTTTTCAAGATCCTTTATTTTTACATTGTCACCCTCTCGCTTGATAGCCTCACGCTCAATTTCAAGCTGCGCAATCTTACGCGTAATCTCATCAAGAGCCTGCGGCACGCTATCGCGTTCCAGACGCAGTTTTGAAGCGGCTTCATCCACAAGGTCAATCGCCTTATCGGGGAGAAAACGGTCGGTGATATAACGCTCGGACAACTGCACGGCAGCAATGATAGCCTCGTCACGTATGCGCACCTGATGATGGTTTTCGTAACGCTCCTTCAATCCTCTAAGGATGGAAATAGCACTCATCTCGTCAGGCTCGTTTACCATTACTTTCTGGAAACGACGTTCAAGAGCCTTATCTTTTTCAAAATATTTCTGATACTCATCAAGGGTAGTGGCACCTATGCTGCGGAGCTCACCTCTTGCAAGAGCAGGCTTAAGAATGTTTGCCGCATCCATCGCCCCTTCACCTTTACCGGCACCTACAAGCGTATGGATTTCATCGATAAACAATATGATATCACCATCCGCCTGTGTCACTTCATTGACAATCGCCTTCAGTCGCTCTTCGAACTCACCTTTGTACTTGGCACCGGCAACAAGCGCACCCATGTCAAGAGAGTAAATCTGCTTGTTCTTAAGGTTTTCAGGCACGTCGCCCCTTACGATACGATGAGCAAGACCTTCCGCGATGGCGGTTTTACCGGTACCCGGCTCGCCGATAAGCATCGGGTTGTTTTTAGTGCGTCGGCTTAATATCTGAAGCACACGACGTATCTCGTCATCCCTGCCGATAACCGGGTCAAGTTTACCTGAACGAGCACGCTCATTCAAGTTTACCGCATATTTGCTCAATGCATTATATGTGTCTTCCGCACTCTGGTCAGTCGCCTTCTTACCCTTTCTAAGCTCTTCAATCGCTGCAGTCAGTTCATGCTCGGAAAGCCCCGCATCCTTTAAAATCTGTGATGCCTGACTTTTTACTGTGAACACTGCAAGAAGAATCGCTTCAAGCGTCACATATTCATCGCCCTGCTTTTTGGCAATGTCAAGTGCTTTCTGGAGTACATCGTTTGATGTACGGCTAAGGTACGGCTCGCCACCCGATACTTTCGGCTCGGCAGCGATGGCACGGTCAACCGAGGCTGTGACCGCCCCGACATTAGCACCTACCTTTTGGAAAATAAATTGCATCAGCGAGTCGCCTTCGGTCATCAATCCCTTAAGGATATGCACCGGCTCTATAGCCTGGTTGCCCGACCCTTTAGTGATCTCAACCGCTTTTTGAATCGCTTCTTGCGATTTAATCGTGAAGTTATTGAAATTCATAATATGATATAAATTAATATTTACTTTTCTAACACTTTCAACCCCCATAATGTTGATTAATTATTTTGTACTACCGCGGTCATTTGTTAACTTTGTTAGTCAAAAATTATGCCAATACACCTTATATGAAGAAAATTTTCATTGCCATCATATTTGCCGCATTGTTTTCATCGGTAAGCAGGTCTCAGACAAAGACCCACTTTGAATATCCCACTGCTCCCGATTCCCTCGCCACTCTTCAGGAAAAGACGAGCTATATCGTGCTTCGCTTCTGGGACAAGGCTGACATGAAAAAACTGTTGAATGACACATTGGCATTTAATGAGGCTTTTGCTGACTATGTGTCATTCATTCCCTATGCAAGTGCCGACAGCGTTAAAAAATCGATTGTAAATCTCACCTCCCGCTATAAGAACGATGCCAAATCGACCCTTAAGATTGTAAAAGCTGCAGAAAAAAATCTTTTCTCTGCGGAAGCTCCTTTCTGGGCCGATGAACAATATATGCTATTCACCAAAGCAGCGTTGTCAAATAAAAAAATATCGGCAAAGGACAAGACTCATTACCTCAATCATGTAAAAATGCTCAACGGCTCGCAGGTAGGCTCAACCGCATTACCGATGACATATACTACGCGCCACGGGGCAGTTCACCAGCTTTACGACCAGCCGGGAGAGTTCACTCTATTATATATCCACAGTCCGGAATGTAAGGATTGTGACATGATATCACTCCGTCTGGAGACTGACTTTGCTGTTAACAGCCTCTCAAAAAACGGCACACTTAAAATCGTTGACATTTATACCGGTACTCCTGACGAGAATTGGAAAAAATCGGTCGAGAAATATCCCTACGAATGGGAAGCGGGCACATCGGATGATATCGGGGAATATATCGATATACGTAATCTCCCGGCGATGTACCTGCTTGATAAGGACCGCAAAATAATATTGCGTGACATGAATATCAATCAGGCTCTCTCCATGGCGTCGGCAATTTATAAACAACAACAGAAGCAACAGTAAGTCACTAAACGATGAAACTATTTTTTGAAAACTTATTTCTGCGGTGTACGGGCTATACCTATAGCAATCTTGCACGACTGTTTCTCCGGCTGTTTGTGGGCGTAATGTTCATGCAGTTCGGAATCAGGCATCTTATAAATTTCTCAACTTTACGCTATACATTTCCGTCGGTACTCGGACTTGGAAACGAGGCTTCGCTTATCATCATGATTTGTATCGAGCTTATCTGCTCGCTGTGTATCATGGTCGGATTTCTTACCCGGCTTTCAGTATTGCCGCCGGTAATAGCCATGATAATCGCTGAATACCATATATTGCACGATCTTTTCCCCAACACTCTCACCTACTCCATTTCAAGCACCCAGCCCGGTTATCTGCCTCTGATGTTTATCGGCATATTCCTGTTCCTGCTGATTGCCGGACCTGGTAAAATATCTCTTGATTATTTCATATCATTGTTTATAATTTCCAAAAGAGGTAAAGACGAAACAGAAACCGAGGAACTTGAAGAAGTTTAGAATCACAAAATGTTGTAATGAAAATAGCTGTACTGATATCAGGTGGTGTTGACAGTGCGGTGGTTGTACACCGCTTAAAGGAAGAAGGTCACGACCTTCACCTTTTTTATATACGTATCGGACTTGACAATGGCGAAGGCGACTGCTCTGCCGAAGAGGATATAGAGATGTGTCAGTTTATCGCACGTAAATACGGATGTCCGTTTGATGTTGTATCATTGCATGAAGAATATTGGGACAATGTGATGGAGTATGCATTGAAGACCGTCAAGGAAGGATTGACTCCCAATCCCGATATAATGTGCAACAAAATGATCAAATTCGGATTTTTTGAGCAGCGCTGGGGTCATGAGTTTGAAAAGACCGCCACAGGGCATTATGCCACGACCGACATTGTAGATGGTAAGATTTATCTTGCCACGGCAGTGGATCCGGTAAAGGATCAGACCGATTTTCTTGCCCGCATAAGCTATGACCAGCTCTCTCATTTGATGTTCCCCATCGGAAGTCTGCCCAAGGCGAAGGTGCGTGAAATCGCAATAGATGTGAAGATGCCAAATGCCTTCCGCAAAGATAGCCAGGGTATATGTTTTTTGGGCAAGATTAATTACAATGATTTCATAAAACGCCATCTCGGTATAAAAAAAGGAGCAATCATTGAACTTGAGACGGGTAAGAAACTTGGGGAGCACAACGGTTTCTGGTTTCATACAATCGGGCAGCGCAAAGGTCTGGGACTAAGCGGCGGTCCATGGTATGTGGTAAAAAAGAACGTACACGACAATGTGGTTTACGTAAGCCAGGGGTATGACACTGAAAAGCAATATGGCAACACTCTGCACCTTGACGAGATGCACTTCATCTCCGGTTCTCCCTGGGGCGATAATTGCAACAAGGCAAAGATAACTTTCAAAAACCGTCACATGCCGGAGTTTATCCCCGGAGTATTGACACGACTCGGTGAAAACGAATATATCGTCGAGTCGGGATCACGCATTCAGGGAATCGCACCCGGACAATTTGCGGTAATCTACGATGAGAAAGCCCATTTGTGTTATGGTAGCGGCATAATCACCGGTCAAAACGTAATATTATAGTATTCATGACAAATGACAGAATAAGATTAAGAGTATTAGGCATTTCCTACAGCCAGATTCAGACCGGAGCGTATGCCCTCATACTATCACAAGTCGACGGTCCTTGCCGTATTCCTATAATTATCGGGGCTTCTGAAGCGCAATCGATAGCCATACGGCTGGAAGGCATAATACCGCCACGTCCCATGACACACGACCTTTTTGTCAGTTTCGCCCATGCATTTGGAGTGAAACTCCAGGAAGTTTTCATCTACAAGTTTGAAGATGGGATTTTTTCTTCGGAAATAACTTTTGCCACGCAAGACCGCACAATCGTACTTGATGCGCGTACATCCGATGCTATTGCGATTGCAATACGCACCAAAGCACCGATTTATACCACCAAGGAGATTCTTGACGAGACAGGCTTCATCCTGGAAGAAACGCCCGATGACGACATGGACGATGATACAACAGCGAGCATCATGAACACTGAAGATGACAATGCAAATGAGCCAAAGCTCGAAAATTATGCCGTGGAAGAACTTGAGCGGACTCTTGAAAGACTGATTGAGCAGGAAAACTACGAGGAAGCAGCCAAAGTGAGCGCGGTTTTAAACAAAAAGAAAAATTCTAAACAATAATCATACTATCTATTATCAATGAAGCATATAAAAGCACGGCTTATAGTGATGAACTTCCTGCAATTTGCTGTGTGGGGAGCGTATCTTACAAGCATAGGCAACTATCTCGGTGCCTCCGGAATGGGTGATTTAATCCCCTGGTTCTATGCCATTCAAGGTATGGCATCAATTTTTATGCCTACACTTATGGGCATTGTTGCGGACCGCTGGATACAACCGCAGAAAGTATTAAGTCTCTGTCAGCTTATCGCAGGTGCGTTCATGTTAGGCTGTTGGTGGCTCGGATATTCTGCCGGACAATCAGGACATCTTCCCACAGTCTCCATACTTACCTTTTACACTATAAGCGTGGCTTTCTACATGCCCACGATTGCCCTTAGCAATACTGTAGCTTTTTCAATCCTGCGCAGCAATGGTTACGATACCGTTAAAGCCTTTCCTCCAATAAGGGTATTCGGTACCATCGGATTCATCGCTACTATGTGGTTTGTGAATTGTGCTACATGGACTCATGACAATCATTTCTTTTTTACCCTTTCCAATCACGAGGCACGCTTCCAGTACACTTATATGCAGCTTTTTGTGTCAGGAATAATGAGCCTGATTCTAAGCATATACTGTCTTACATTGCCGAAGTGTCATTTGACCAAGGAAAAGGCGAGTCAGACTATTGCTGAAAAGCTTGGGCTAAACGCATTCAAGCTTTTTAAAATCAGGAAAATGGCTGTGTTCTTTATTTTCTCAACCCTTCTTGGAATGTGTCTACAGGTTACCAATGGCTATGCCGGTCCATTTATCACATCATTCAAAGGGGCGGGATATATCGATACATTTGCGGCTAACAATGCCACCCTTCTTACATCGCTGTCTCAGATTAGCGAAGCACTATGCATACTGCTGATACCATTCTGTCTAAGCCGTTTCGGAATCAAGCGCGTGATGCTTACAGCTATTATAGCCTGGGTGTTGCGTTTTGGCTTTTTTGCAATAGGAGGTCCTGCAATGCCGGGCGTTCTCCTGTTCATTCTGTCAATGATAGTATATGGTGTGGCATTTGATTTCTTTAATGTATCGGGTGCTCTATTCGTTGAAAAAGAGACCTCACCCTCTGTTCAGGCATCGGCACAAGGGCTATTTATGCTTATGACCAATGGTCTCGGCGCCACTATCGGTACGTTGTGCGCCGGTTCCGTGGTGAAACATTTCTGTACTTGGCAGGATGTCGACGGTTCATCGTATCTTCTCGGCGACTGGACTACTACGTGGCTCATATTTTCAGGTTTTGCTCTTGTAGTGGCTGTCGCGTTTGCTCTCATTTTCAAAGACGGAACGACACCTGATGCCGAGCGGGAAGTTAAAACCATTGAAAGTGCTCCGGAAGGTTTTGTAGAAAATGCATGACATCACATGATTCAGTTTTATGCCCCCGAAATAGAGTGTTCGCTGCAGCTTCCCGAAGAAGAGGCGCGTCACTGCATAAAAGTATTGCGCACCAAGCCCGGTTCGGTCATTGAAGTTATTGACGGAAAAGGCAATCGGTATGACTGCCGGCTGCTTTCCGATGACCCGCGCCACGCCTCGGTTGAGATTGTGGAGAAGACACCGGTGACTCCGGCTTGGTCGACATATATAACTGTGGCTGTCGCCCCGACCAAAAACATGGACCGTATGGAATGGCTCACAGAGAAACTTACAGAAATCGGCGTAAACCGTATTGTCCCTCTCCTTTGCCGTCATTCAGAGCGCAAAGAGATTAAAATCGACAGACTTCAGCGTATTGCCGTATCTGCCATGAAGCAGTCGCTCAAAGCGATGTTACCGGAAATATCGCCAATGACACCGTTGACAAAATTCATAGCAGAAACCAATGCAGAGCAACGCTTTATTGCATATTGTGACCCCTCTATTCCACGCCGTATTCTTGCAAAGGAATATCGTGCCGGATGTAAAAGTGTGGCAATACTTATCGGTCCTGAGGGTGATTTCGATCCAAGGGAGATAAAAGATGTGCTTGACTCCGGTTACATCCCCGTGACACTTGGTGACAACAGGCTGCGTACAGAAACGGCGGCATTGGTGGCATGCGACACCTTTCATATATTAAACCAACTAAATTCCTGACAACAATGCTTAATTATCTGAAATCATCCGACAATTTTTTCCTTCTGGCAGGACCCTGCGTGATTGAAGGAGAGCAAATGGCTATGGACATAGCCGGATATATCAATGAGCTTACTTCCCGACTCAACATACCATACGTGTTCAAAGGTTCATATAAGAAAGCCAATCGCTCACGTATCGACTCCTTTACAGGAATAGGCGATGTGAAAGCACTGGAGATACTACGGAAGGTAAAGGAAACTTACAACATTCCTGTCGTAACCGATATCCATACTGAAGAAGAGGCGGCACTCGCTGCGGAATATGTCGACATTCTCCAGATTCCGGCATTCCTCTGCCGTCAGACCGACCTTCTTGTCGCAGCCGCCCGCACCGGTAAAATGGTCAATATCAAGAAGGGACAATTCCTGTCGCCGGAGGCAATGGAGCATGCGGTTAAAAAAGTCGTTGACGCCGGAAACACCCAGGTTGCCGTCACTGAACGCGGCACCACCTTCGGATATACCGATCTTGTGGTGGATTACCGCGGCATACCCACGATGCAGAAACTTGGTGTCCCCGTAATACTCGATGCCACCCATTCCCTCCAACAACCCAATCAGCCTGCAGGGGTCACGGGCGGGCGACCCGACCTTATCGAGACAATAGCACGTGCCGGTATCGCCGTAGGTGTCGACGGACTATTTATCGAGACACACCCCGAGCCTTCCAAGGCAAAAAGTGACGGAGCCAATATGCTTCCCCTGCGACAGCTTCCCGAATTGCTCGAACGCCTGTCGGCTATCCGCGCCACGATTAACCGCTTTTAAAGCCATTCACTCACGCGCTGCCGCACGGCATTGGACTCACTCAGCATTTTGAGGAACGCACTTGCCGAGTGCTTGCGGTAGGCATTTTTAAGCGTATGCACACATCCCGCCATGTCGCTTCCCTTGACATTGAGCGGGATGTTTTTTATACCGCTATGTCCGTGTAGGGTCGCTTCTGTCAGTATGGTTACAAAATCGGTGGACCGGATAAGTTGAAGCAATATATTTACCTCGTTCAGTTCCGCCTTGACATTCAGTTTTGAAATATCGTCACCGATTATTGCCGACAATTTGTTACGCGCCTGCATACCACGCATCGGCAACGCGAAATCACAATTCTTAATATCGTCAAAGGTCAACGACTCTTTATCGCCTAACCGGTGTCCCTCACGCACAATCACGGAAAGACGGCTGTCAAAAAGCGTATGATACTCGATATCCTCCCCTACTTCCATAGGCTTGAAAGCAAGCACAAAATCGACCTGATGCCTTACAAGCATATCAAGCAATTCATCTACGGTCTTATAATAGATATTCAACTTCACATTGGGATATTGCTTCATAAACATGATAAGCGGTTCGGTCAATATGGGGCTGAAAGAATACGTGACCCCGATATTCAGTGTCCCGGTCTGCAACTGCTTTAAATCATTTATCTTTGTCACACATACATCGGCTGCCGTAATGGCATCGATTGCCTGATACAGCAACTGCTCACCCGCCTCTGTGAGAATTACGCTATGACTGTTGCGTTCGAAGAGGGCAATGCCGAGTTCCGCCTCAAGCTGTCTTATCTGCTGCGACAGGGTGCTCTGAGTGATATACAACGCTTTTGCCGCCTCAGAAAAATTCAATGTCTCGGCAGCCTTTACAAAATATCGTAGTTGTCTTAATTCCATAATTTATTTTATTGAGAAGCGGGCAGAGATATTCCACCTTGAGCCGCTATCGCCGGCAAAATAAACATCTTTATATATAACATATTCGCCCGGCAAAATGTCATTTATCGGTCGGTATAGCTTTGCTGTCATCACCTCCGAGTTTCCTCCCGGAGCCAACGAAAAGAGCGGCATATCCCATACACCGTTCTGAAACAGCTCAATCCATTTTCCGTCAACATGGCGCGCCACGGTATAGGGTGTGCCGTAACATAGTGTCTTGTTGCTATTGTTATGCAACACAAACTTAATTTCGCTAACCGTATCAGGATATATTTGTTCAAGCGTGGTCATGCTTACACCTAAAGTATCGGTAACAACCGGTCCCTTATATACATGCGGATTTACCTGTCCCGTGAATTTCAATGCCGAATAGCTTACGACATCACGACAGAACAGCTTCCGCATACGCTGTGAATCATGCCGTAAAGCCACCTCTATGGAGTCGTCTGATACAATGCCGAACATATACACATTGCATGCGACAGTATCATTACGTGATTTGTTTTTGTCACTGAAATAGTCTCCTATCCTATCCATTACAGTCATTACCCCCTTGCTGCTCACAACTTCAAAAGCAGCAGTCAGAGTATCACTGTCCCCATGACTGAATTTCACGCAATACTTTCCGGCGACAAGTTTCTCTTTGAGCCGAAGTTCCACAATTTGCCCATACCCGCCGGTATCGTTAGTGATTTTGGAATAAATCGGGTCAAAATTATTACCGACAACTTTCTGCGTTGATTCATCGATGATAGCAAATTTATACCCGTCATCAGTCAACGCCGACATCGATGCCGAATGTAGTGTCACGGATATAGAGGCAGCTGATTCAGGATAATAGTCCCATGTACTGTTCATGGTCAAATCTCCCTCATCAGATAATTCAACATCAACACTGTCGTTTTGCGTCGACAGGTCAGTATCGGAACTCTTCTGTCCCATGGCGCATGACCCCATGACTGCAGCAATAGTCATGCAAACTGATAATTCCCGTAACATAATCAGATTGTATATATGTGATGAATACAAAAATAACTATTTTAAACGGTTTATCCGCGTGTGGCACTGAACGATTTGCGTTTGAAGAGGAATATCGGTATCATCTGTCCGAGTACCATCGCAAACACGACAAATATACATGTCAATCCATTGAACTGCAGTAGATAGGCGTAATGGGAGAAATCGGCTTCGTTTCCTTGCCCCAAAAGCATCAGAAATGCCTGAAGAGACCGATATGCATATATGCCCGGAATCATCGGCAGCAGTGACGGATAGGCGAATGTCTCCGGCGGACACTTCACTTTGCGCGCGAAATATACGGCAAAACATCCTATTACAAACGCACTTATAAAGCTACCCCATACAAGATGCACCCCCCACAATGTCGTAAGACAATATCGCAAAGCGTGACCGATGGCGGCAATCAACGCACAATATTTGAACGCGATCTTCGGAGGATTGCTTATAGCAGAAAAACCGATTGCAGCTATCGCCGCAAACACTGCATCCTCAAATATTTTTACCAGAATTTCCATTTCCTTCAGAATATCTTTATGTTCATAATCATGAAGGCAAGCGTCAATCCCGCGGCGATACAGCCTGTGAGCACGATTGCCTGCATTGTCCGGCTAAAAAAACACAGATAATGCCCGTCAATCATGTCACTTACCGAATTGATATACGGAATACCGGGTATAAGGTAAAGCACACTTGTTCCCAGCGCAATTTCAGGTGTAGCCGTGATACCGAATACATATCCCCCGCTCCCGACCACAGCCGACACAAATGACGACAAGAGCACCATTGCCCTGACATCGGTCTTATGCTTCAGGCATATATTTTTGATTGAATATCCTAAAAGCGTGGCGAAACCCACAATCACCATTGCGACGACATCACCGCCAAACAATCGGCAAAAAGCTGCATTGGCAAACACCACCAGGCACATGACAACCCAGACGCTCATATTAGGTGTCCTTGATATCTTACAGAGAAGGATTTCGGCATCAGAGACACTCACCTTGCCCTCGGCTACATCCCAACTAAGTTTGCTCATCCGTGTATTTGCCAGATAACTGACCGGTAATATCTTAATCGCACAGGTATAATGGGCATACTCCCCTGTGGTAATATCGGTCAACGCTACCGCGACATGTTTGGGCAATATTGTTATGTCGACACGATAGCCGAGGTAATCAGCCATGCGGTTGACATTTTTCGTAATCCTGATACATGTCGCCCCGTAACCCCACAAATAAGCTGAATATGTTGCTAAAAAGCGACTTGCCTCAGCCACAGTCACATCAGATTTATTCTTCGCAGTCATCATCATCGCAATAGATATCATCATGATCAATATCTATATAATGAAAATTCTTGTTATGAGGTTTATCTACTGCATAAATAAAATATCCGAGAATACCGATGATAGACAATCCGACAATCAGAATCCATAAAAACATTTCACTTTCCATGATTATTACTTTTTAAATTTTCAGCAAAGTAACAACCGGTCCACATATTTTCCACCCCGTCAATCAAGGATATTTCCGATAGCCGCTATCGTCAAATCGTCCATTATGTGTCATGATATAAGGCTTATGGCTTGCTTCCACAAGCCATAAGCCTTACATACAATCAACAATTTCGACACAACTTTTCTAATATTCTTAGCGTGTCGACTCACTGTTTTTCCATATACCGTCATCTCTTATAGGTCGCACTGACAGACCGTAGGAACTGGCAGACGCCTGATAACAACCTATTCCCGGGCTGTCAGGGACAAGAGTCAAAGAGGTCGCTGATTTATCTGTTTTCCGGTCTCCATTGGTATCATCGTAATGACGGTTATCGATATAGAATATCGCCATACTGTTGCCGCTACCCCCTATGTAATTTGAAGAAGAAAGGTAAGTGAGCATCCTGAATGCAGGATATGTCTCACCGCCCAAATTGCAGTTATCTTTAAATGGGTCAACTCGTGAGCTCGCTGCCTTAATCACTTTTTCTACAGTACTAAACTCACTATATCTCAAGCTCTTATTCCTCACGCCTGTCGCAGGAAATTCAAAGGTTTCACCATCGCCCGTAGTCACGGTCCATTTACGAAGTTCCGGGATTATGTTAATTTCATAATTGTGCGGGCTGTCGTTGTCATCATATACTACGTCACTATCATATAAATTATATCCGCTATAACTTCCGTGATTTGCAAAAGCAGAGAATAGATTTGCCGGAGGCACAAGATATCCGGCAGGACAAGGATCGTAAACCGACTTTGCCACATTCCCTTCTTTGGTTTCCATAGAGGTGACCGGACCGTCGGCTATCGGATTCCACATCTGAAACAAGTTCGATGAGTATGCATAGGCCGTCTGTGTCTTGTCGATGATATGCCAGTGGTCCCTGTAGTCAGGGAGTCCGTTTGTCCCATCCGGTTTAACATCTTTATCATATTTGCTCATTATGAACACATGGGGGTGACTTATCGCCCAATCAATAGTCTTACCGTTCTCGTTACTCAAAGAATTAGAATTAGCATAGTCATCTTGAGCGTTTCTGGTCAGGTAGTATTTCCCATTTTCATATCCATTGAAAAGGGGTTTGTTTTCCATGTTCAATTCGGAGTAATCGCCCGACTTATATTTATAGGTCGGGGTATGGGAATTATATATGCCGCCGGGAGTGGGAGCACTGCGTCCCCATTGGTAATAAGTATTGTCACCTCCCAACGAGCCCTTGAACTCCATCTGCCTGAACGAGTCAGATGACTTATAGACTTTCCCGGTTCCTGTATATTTATATTGCTTGACTTCAACCTTGCTATTTGCATTGACCGCGACTATAAAGCTGATGTTGAAAGTGCGCTCCGGATTTCCATCATGCGGGTCACAATAACCCAGGTTTACACTTGTCAGGTTGTATTTTTTGCCTGTAAATTTGTAATCATTTTTCTTACCGTAGATTGAGCGTACCGTCTTGCAGTCACTATGGGTCTTCATCCAGGCATTTGTGTGCTGCGACACCCATATATGCCAGCTCCATACTATTTCCTTATCCTTATCCCTTACGACAATAAGAGCGTTACCTTGAGTTATTGAACGTCCGCGCACACGGAATCTTACCCAGGGCAAGCCATCTTTCCCGTCTTCTGCAGAGATTAATTCAACAGCATCGACAAGGTCAGGCGCATCCTGCCAGGCAAGCACCGCATCAACACCTTGTGTAATTTCATAGCCTTTAATTTGGTTGCCTTTGTAATCGACATAGTGCTTCAAGCCTGATGTTTTATTTGTGATAGTTATTGCCTCCGAGTTCAATGCACCATCTTCATAGGTATTGCCATAGACGACCGGAAACATGTAGTAGCCCGGCTTACCCACCATATAGCAATTTGCCGATTCCTTCCCCCCTTCCTCGTACAGATCGACAGGATCGATTTCATCATTTTCGAAACCGGAGAATGTCTCAAGATCCATGCTTGCAAATTCACCTTGCAAATTTTCAAAATCAGGCTGCGCCTTCAGGTAATACGTCCCCCTCTCGGAGGTAATCTTATCAGGGTCGGTTTCATACTTCTCGGTCTCGGCATATTCAGCGACCGGAGCCACATCCCTGCCGAGCGAATCACAGAATATACCCGTTGAAGCTGCACCGTCAAAAGAATATTTGATTTCAGGAGTGGGTAATTTCACATAACGCGTAACACTCTCTCCCGCCTTGGTCACGGCAGCATAAGCCTTTACCATAACGTCATGCCATACGCCTGAGTAAGGCAGGATATCATCGGGACTCTTATTGAACTCCACCACGGGAGTAATGTGTATGCTTGACGGAGAAACGTAATACGTCACAATCTTCCCTTGCGGCCACGTCTTTCCTTCCAGGGAGGCTGAAAGAGTGTACACTTCTCCCGTAAGAGCTTCCTTAAATACGATTTCGAGCTCTGCACCCTCAGGGAGAGTCTGCGGAATCATAAGCAACGTCAGGTCATCTGTGTCACCGATTAACTCTTTGTTGTCAGTCTCCTTGCTGTCAGCGTTGCCGACAATATTACCGTCATCATCGGGGTCAGAGTAATCACCGTCGGTCTTTCCGCCGACAGTAGCATCGGTCACCACCGTGTAACTTTTTGTCGATTCCGGAGTGACAATCCATTTGTCATCACCGGCATCAGGACGCGGGATATAGGTTCCCGTGGAAGGTATTCCGGAAAGTGTCACTTTCGTAATTTTCCCCGGAATCATATCATCAGCCGTAACAACTTTCACAGCGGTCAGTGTATGGCGGAATTCCAGATTTACCACAGGAGATTGCGCGTCGGTACACGCTGCCATAAGATCGCGCTGGGCGGCAATATTGTCGTCGACGGTATATGTGATTTGAGGCGACCCCTCGAAATCGCGCGTCGACAACGTGAACGGATCATCGTCGCGGTCGGCGCTGACAGGCGCAAAAGCAAAAAAACGTACTGTGCCCGATGCCGGCCATAGCAGAGATTCAGGACAAGAAGCTGTTTCACCGGTTACTCCACAAGTGAGATTGTAAGCAAAATTGGGAGTCCAGGAAACTTTTGTTTCGTCTTGTGGATAATCTCCCGTATAGCAGATCGCACTCATCGAGAAATTTTCCACCGATTCTTTGCGCGCGCCTCTTGAAGCGGGAGCCGACACCACGTTGTCAGACTCGACCGTATGCAAATATAAAGGGATACTGCTTTCGGAGTCAGCAATGTCAACCGACACACAACGGGAATCGGGAGAACTCTCATCAACGGCTACCGCAGAAGTCCATTCCTCGGGCGCCGTCACTTTAATAGCAACTAAACCCGACCGAGGCACGTTTTCGCCAAAATCGTCCTCACATGCAGTCAGCGCATTTATCAGGCAGAACAATGCGGCAACCGATAACCGGGCCATTCCTTTATATTTGCAATCCATAACAAAATATGTACAATAATAATTAGAAAATAATTAGAAGAGGGTGTGCCGGCTTGCCGATACACGGATTCCCGACACGCCCTCTTCATGTATTTTCAGTACGGGTTGAAATCACTTACTAAAAGTCAGGTCGCCATCCTTCCAATCGGCATCGGCAGCAGCCCAAGGTTCAATGGTCACCTTGAACTCGATAGCACCGTCAAGGACAACATCTCCCACATTCTTTGCAGTCGGACGGGACACAACAGTCAGTGCAACGGGCTTATTCTCTTCATTAGTCAGTTGAGAAGCAAATGAATGATTGCGGGGATAAAGCGACGAGTAGTCATAGTCCTCTCCGTCAGGAGGATAGTTGCCGGCACCTGAATCTTTGCCGCAGATATCGAGATTGAATGTGTATTTCTTGCCCATTTCAAAAGTTGTACCTACAGGGACACATACAAAGCCATATTCACCTTCATTAAATTGTGATAATGTATTTACGGGAAACTGCTGGTGATAATGATAACCGCTGTAGGCAACTATGTCATCAATCTGAGTGTCACCGGGATTACTTGTATGCGTATCCCCTTTGTGCTTAAGCTCTACGCGACAAAGAAGCAGGATATAAGCATTCTTCTTCTCTGTTGCGGTAGCATCCCATGATGTAGTCTTCTTATCCCATGCTTTAATCGTCTGCGGTATAAGCATCAGTGATCCACCGTCTTGTAAAAGATCAAAATTATCCGTGTCGTCATCCAAAACCAACGGTGTCTTATAAAACGACCCGTAAGCGGTAAACTTCTTGCTACTATTTTTAACGCCAAAGTCAGTCCATGCTGCATTATCAGCTGCTTTTCTATCATCAGACGACCACACATATCCTGATTCCAGATTCGCTTTGTCCTGTGTGTTTACAATCCAAGCTCCCTTTATTCTTACAATACGGTGGTCAGTGTCAGCTTTTGCGTTAGAAGATGCCTTAATACTTATCTGCGACAGCATGTGTTTGAAATTGAGGGTTACAACCGAACCGCCAGTCCTTTTAGCCTGCGTGAAAGCCCCAAGCAGGTCTTTCTGGAAAAATCCGTCCGCCCAGACACCGTCATCCCGGTTTTCAGTCAAGACTGCTTTTTCAGGAGAAAAATCTTTTATCCAGGCATCATTGCTCTCAAATTGATAATATGCACCGGAAGGGAGCACATCGCTTATGTCGCCATCGGTTTCTTGAGAGCAGGTATAAGCCCAGAAAAGGACATCATCGATTGATGTAGGCCAGTAAACCGGGGAATCAAAACCCCAGTTACCATTTTCAGCTTTCTTTGCAGTCATGCCGCCGACGCTCCCGGCATCTGTACCCCCGGAACCACCGATAAGAAAACTGTCATAGACAGAACCGTGAGGATGTACACCTTTGGCAACGACAGCGAAATTGCCGAGGTTTTCGGGTTTAGTTTCTACAGCACGTGAATGACCAACCGCAATACTGAAAGACAATGCGTCTCCTTTAGGGTCCGGATTGGTTTCAATCACATCTTCGCTGGAGCAGGATGCCATAACAAAGGCAATCGCCGCAAATGGGAAGAGTTTTGTTTTCATTTTTGTTGTATTAACGATTATTTATTAAGATGTATATATGTATTATCAGTATTATCCGGGCATTTACATCGTTACGGATTCATCGATTGTCTCTCCCCATTCGCTTACTCCGGGGGAGAGACCGCCTGACGTTCTCTCCGGCAGATTGATGCCTGAAATGTCGATATTTATATGGTGTTGGTGTTCGTGACCTGTAATCTGATCGGTGAAATCGAAGTCATAATAATACTTGTAGGAAGTGTATATCCTGAGCTTGTGTTCGCCGCAAAATCCAAACAGCACCACAGAACCGCGTAGTTCATCGGGACCTGACTGCTTGAAGGCGAATGGGACTGCGACACACGTCTGCGAGGACTTTCCGGAACCTGCTTGCCATCCATCGGAAGCGGTGATGACCGCGCTTACATTGACATCGGGGTAAAGATTCTTGACATCGGTGACCACGACATCACACACCAGCGTTGACTCAACAGGACGGAATACCACTTTCTGCGGTGTAGTGCCGTCATTGACCACCGTCATCGGTTCATCCATAGCATGTGAGAACAGAGGGCTTGCCTGTGACATCACGGGCATCTCGAAAGGAAGTGGGGCGTTTTCGTTGCGGTTCATCGCGGAGAGCACCTCCACATCGTATGTAGTCACTCCATAGCCATTGAAGTCAGACCCTCGTTCCACATTAAACTCGGTACTTCCATTGTGGCATACCATACGGTATGTCCCCTCCGGCACTTTCACTACAGCATCAAACGATGACCTGGCTGCCTGTCCGTCACCGATGAGCTCGAAGCGCAATCCATGCGAACCGTCAACCGGGAAAAACCACACCACCATAGTGGCAGGCTGTGCGTCGGGGGCGTCGCTCCAGTCAAATTCGATATTTACCGGCACCTTGTGGGAATGATCATAGCACAGTTCCCTCTGCGAGCAGCCTACAAGACAGGACAACGACATTGCAACAGCAACTATTATATGTATATGCAATGCCAACCATAACGGCAAGCGATTGTGAAGATATCCTTTGCCGCTCATATACCGCCTCCTTTCCTGTCATTAGATACCCTGTTTCCTATGAGCCATACAAGGGAAACCCCTACTTTTGTTGGACCGAACCATCCCATCTTATGTGTAGACAACCACACATCACAATCGTCAATCGGCGTATGTTTCTTGTAAGTGCCCCATAAATACCCCACCCCAAGATTGAAATCCAAATTAAGGCGTGTGGCTATAGGCAGCGAATAGGTATAAGATATGCCGACAGCATAGTTCCATTTGTCAGAAAGAAATCCCTTATGATTGCGTCCCGCCTGAAAGTCATAGCATACCATCGAGCCGTAAACACCGATATGATGACCACCCAGCGGCGAACCGTCGCGAAGTGAGCCGATACGGTATCTGATTTCTGCGTCACCCCCATATATGCGCCAGTAACGATGTCTGTCGCGATTGCTCCATCGTGCAAACATCCAGTCGGCAGTAATCGTAAGCCTGTCAGTAACGCTTATGCCCATTCCTATATTCGGAATGAGTGCCGCGTCGTATAGAAGATTGGTGGAAAGGAACAGAGGACTGAATACATTATGCCTCACATGTGACAAAGAGGCAGTGTAATCAGATTCGGTCTCAGCCTCCTCACTGCTATGATTCTCATCGTGCAATATCGAAACTGCAGGTATGTCGGGTTGCTGTAACTTTTCAACCCTCAGAGAATCCGCGCCGCAAGTAATTATACTTTCTTTATACTTCCGACAGATCACTTGCAACTCTGCAAAACGCAGTTGGGAGTAATGTCGCGTTTCGCGTAGCCCGTCTGCCGGCACCGAAATGGGGGGGGTAAAATTGTGGTTGTAATAAGCTCTATATCAGAATTATACCGCATCACACTGTCCTTTAATGCCAAGGCGCGCGCCTCTGCCAGGCTCTTATTAAAGGAGTATTCTCCCTCAGGCGAATATGAGCCAACAACCCTTACATTTATAAAGTTCCCGGTATCTGCTTTCGAGAGAAAAGAACGGATAGAATCGATATGTTCCTGATTACCGGCAAAATCACCGGATACGATGGCTGAAGCCCTCGGAAACAGGATTCTTTCCTGAAAAATAAATACTGAATCACATGACTTCGCATCGACTATCTGATCAGGAGCAATGGCATTAGCATATAATGACACGAAAAATGCTACAAGAAGCAAATGTGCCTTCCTGTAACAAACTATCCATAATTGATATAACAACAACACTAATCTCATGCTACGACCAACATTACATTATTCAATAGCTGAAGCAACTGCAAAGTTATAAAAATTTATTTAACACCAAACCTGTAAAACATTATTTTTCTAAAAAAAACATAAAACTACGCTATATTTTGAACCATAACAACACATATTTTCTTAAAACTGTAAAAGAACATAATTACCTTTTGTCTGTCACTGAAACATGATTGCACTAAAACAGAATCGGGAAAACAAAAGCAGGTCGTCAAATAATGACGACCTGCCTCATATATGAATTTCAAGTTTTGCTTATTTAAGAGCGTTCTTAACCTGATCGTTAGGAACCATTTCTTCTTTAAATACGTAAGCGCCGGTCTTGGGAGATTTCTCCATCTTGATGACCTTGCTGTAAGTACGTCCTTCACCTTTTTGAAGTGATGCTACGGTTTTCTTTGCCATATCTTAAGGAGTATTATTTGATTTCTTTATGTACGGTAACTCGCTTGAGGATAGGGTTGTACTTCTTCAACTCCAAGCGGTCGGTAGTATTCTTTCTATTTTTTGTAGTAATATAACGAGAAGTGCCGGGCATACCGCTCGCCTTGTGCTCGGTGCATTCAAGGATCACTTGGACTCTATTACCTTTAGCTTTCTTTGCCATAGTGCGTTATATATCTAAAAATTTAATATCTTTACCAGTTAAATAACCCTTTTCGGCTGCCTGCTGCATAGCTGCGTTAAGACCGAGTTTGTTGATGGTGCGAAGACCGGCTGCGGAGATGGTAAGACGAATCCATGCATCCTGCTCTACCCAATAAAACTTCTTTTCAAAGAGGTTAACATTGAATTTACGCTTGGTGCGGCGCTTTGAGTGCGACACATTGTTGCCCACCATTGCTTTCTTGCCTGTGATTTGACAAATCTTTGACATGGCTGTTTTTTAATCGTTTGAGTTCGTTATTGATTAACACTACCGTTTTCAGGCCGCCATCTCAGTTCTCATATCGTCATTAAGTGCATCATTCTCAACAACTTTACAGGATGAGCCTAAAAACAGTGTGCAAAGTAACTAATTTTTCCTCATTTACACAAATTTTCAAGCCATTTTTCATCGCTTTATCCTAAAATACTCAGTCAGAATGGTGCCGCTCAGCTCGCCGGGGGTTATCAATGCTAATATGCAAGGCTTTGACTGCTCGGAGATGAAATCACCGAAACATGAATCAAACTGCTCTGTCGAGGCAGCCTCAAAATAGCGGAAACCATACGCATCAGCAAGTTTTGCTAACGGGAAATCCCTGTTAACGACGAAATACTCATCAAGTTCAGGAAGTTTCGATGTGCTTTTAACAAAACGGAAAATGCCTCCGCCACCATTACACAACACAATCATCTTAAATCGTGGAGTAATGCAAGGCGCGGCAAGAGCACCAATGTCATACTGCACACTCATGTCACCCGAGACAAGAAGCGTGACACCCTGATACACCGTGGAAGCACCAACCGCAGTAGACACAGACCCGTCAATACCGCTGACACCACGGTTGCAGTCGAAACGATTGTCGTGCAGAGGACAGAATAACTGGGCATATCTTACCGTAGTGCCATTGGAAAGCTGCACATTCCATCCCGCCGGGATTGAGGTGAACACGCGTTTCATCGCCGTGAGATCACACCACGGCTGCATATCAACATACCTGTCATGAAGCATCGCTCCCCTTTTGGCATATCGCCGCCAAGCGGCAGCATAATCGCTCTCTCTGACCTTTACGACATCGAGAGCGCCGGCAATTTCCTCGAAAAATTCGGTCGCAGGCATATTGACATTCATCGTGAGAGAACGCAAGCAGTCAATCGTCGCCTCGGTCATTCCTACGTGCCAATGCTCCTTCACACCGGCATTACGCAGATATTGCTTAATGAAGCGTGACACGATTGCACCACCAAGAGTTATCACTATTTCAGGCCGCATAGATGCTTTCTCTTCATCGGTCATGCTGCTCAATGTCGAGTCTATCATGTCGACAAACATATCATTTGGAGCGATAAGATTAGCTATCCGCTCAGTCATGACCGCAACATTACCGCATCGCGTCAATCGTTGCAATGCCTCGGAGAGGCGTGGGTCGGGATCATGAAATCCGGCGATAACCAAAACGCCTGATGCCTTGGCAATCTGACCGGCAAGCGACATTTTCTCACTCACAGGCAACACAGATGCCGGAGAAACTTGCGTTATCGTGCGTGAGAGCCACCGCTCCGGCATTTTCGAAGTCATTCCGTTTAGCGGTTCGTCAAGCTGAAGATTGATATGTACCGGAGCCTTTCGTCCTGAGACAGCGCATATCAATGCGTCATTTGCCACACGGTTTACATACCATTGCATATTGTCCTCACGGCAATCAGCCGGAATATTGTAACTGCGCTTGACATAATGGGCGAGTGCCTCATACTGACGGAGGGTCTGACTGTCATCCTGGTCAATCCACTCCATCGGGCGGTCAGCCGAAATCACGATAAGAGGAATCTGCCTGTAATATGCCTCGGCAACTGCAGGTGCATAATTAAGCACGGCAGTGCCCGAAGTACATAGCAACGCGACAGGCGAAGCGGATATCGCCGACTTTCCCAATGCGATAAACGCAGCGCTGCGTTCATCAACCACTACTGTGGTTTTAATTGACGGGCAACGCGACAACGCTACAACCATGGGCGCATTCCGGGAACCGGGGGAGATGACAGCCTCCTTCACTCCATGATTCACCAGCATGGCAACAAGTATATTACACGATATCTTATCAGTACATTCCATAATTCTGCAAAATTACTCTTTTTTTATGAATCCCGGCAATCTCTTGGATGGTCTGTTAGACTCTTTCGACTTTTAATTGTTATCTTTGCATCAACCAATAGAAAAGCAAGACAAGATTATGAATACAGGATATTTCAGAGTAGCTGCCGCCGTACCGGGCGTGAATGTAGCCGATGTGGAGTTTAACGTAGACAGCATTATCGAGATGTGCAAGACGCTCGACGGCAAAGGAGTAATGCTTGCCGTGTTCCCGGAACTTTCCGTCACCGGCTACACCTGTGCCGACCTTTTCCATCAGGAGCAACTGATTGATGCCGCCGATGCCGGTATCGCCCGTCTGCGTGAGTTTTCCGCTACCGTAAATCTTGTGTTTATCGTCGGGTCGCCGGTACGTCATAACGGCGCACTGTATAATTGTGCTGTGGTTATCGGAGGTGGGGAAATACTCGCGATAGTTCCCAAGACATATTTGCCGGACTACAACGAATTTTACGAAAAAAGATGGTTTGTAGCAGCCAATCCCTCCGGATTAGCCAACGATATATTGATTGACATCAACGGGGTAAAGATAGGAATTGAAATCTGTGAGGATTTATGGACACCGATACCGCCTTCGACACATCAGGCTCTTGCCGGCGCACAAGTGCTCGTAAATCTCTCCGCCTCCAACGATATCATAGGTAAATATAATTACCTGATTGACCTTATCAAACGGCAGTCGGCATCATGCATCGGCGCGTATGTGTACGCATCGGCAGGATATGGAGAATCATCGACCGACCTTGTTTTTGACGGTAAAGCGGTAATAGCTGAAAACGGCTCGATACTTGCCATTAACAAGCGGTGGCAACATGAACCTAATTATGTAATCGCCGACATCGATATCGCGGCAATTAATCGCGACAGAATGCACATAATGTCGTTCAATGATTGCAAGACAACCGGCAATACCAGCCAATACAAGACTGTATTTGCTGATATCACCCCCGTGATTGACGATATGCTTTACCGTACTATAGCCCCCCACCCCTTTGTACCATCGGAGGACAAGATAATCGATGAACGCTGTGAGGAGATAATCAATATCCAGGTTGCCGGACTGGCGCGACGTCTTGAAGCGACACATACCAAAAGCCTTGTAGTAGGTATATCCGGGGGGCTTGACTCGACACTCGCCTTATTGGTCGCAGTAAAGACCTTTGACCGACTCGGACTTGATCGCAAAGGAATAACAGGAGTAACGATGCCGGGATTCGGCACTACCGACCGCACATATACCAACGCCTTGTCACTTATGGAAGCTCTCGGTATCACCATGAAAGAAATTTCAATAGCGGCGGCGGTGACACAGCATTTTCATGATATCGGTCATGACATCAACAACCACGATGTCACCTACGAAAATTCGCAGGCACGTGAACGCACACAGATATTAATGGATATAGCCAATCAGACCGGAGGAATGGTACTCGGAACCGGAGACCTGTCGGAACTTGCTCTCGGCTGGGCAACATACAACGGGGACCACATGTCAATGTATGGTGTCAATGCGGGGATACCGAAGACTCTTGTGAAATATCTTGTCAAATGGTTTGCTCTTCACGCCGCTTCCGACTGTGAGCGCGACACACTTCTCGATATCGTCGACACCCCTATCAGCCCCGAACTGATTCCCGCCGATGAACATGGCAACATCAAACAAAAGACTGAAGACCTTGTCGGACCGTATGAATTGCATGACTTTTTCCTTTATTACACGTTGCGTTACGGATTTACACCGCGCCGCATATACACAATGGCATGCAAGGCATTTGAAGGGGTGTACGATAAGGCGACAATCAAACATTGGATAACGACATTTTTTCGTCGCTTCTTCACGCAGCAGTTCAAACGGTCATGTCTGCCCGACGGGCCCAAGGTCGGCAGTGTATGTCTTTCGCCACGTGGTGACTGGCGCATGCCATCTGATGCCTCGTCGAAAGCGTGGCTCCAGGAATGTGAAAGCCTTTAATCGGGCCAACATTCAGTCTGGTCGGCAATCTCCGGTATGGTCGAGCGATGATACTGGGGATTGTAGCCACGGGTGCGCTGTGACATATAGTCGCGCAACAGTATAATTGAGTATTTGCCGAGAAAAGCAAGAGCAGTTAGATTACACAATGTCATCAATCCCATGAACACGTCGGCAAGCCCCCAGACAAATTCAAGGGAAGTGACAGCACCGGTCATGACCATAGCCCCGACAATGAGCCTGTATATTACAATCAATGTACGGGAGTTGTGTATAAACTGCAGATTGGTTTCTCCATAATAATAGTTGGATACGATGCTCGTAAACGCAAAGAAAAACACCGCAACCGCTACAAATACCGACCCGATCTTGCCCACCTCTCCCTCAAGGGCGACCTGAGTGAGCTGAATGCCTGACAAGCCACTGTCAAAAAGACCACTGCATAAAATTATAAATGCCGTGCAACTGCAGATAAGGAGAGTATCGGTAAATACGGCAAATGCCTGTATGAGACCCTGTTTTACCGGATGGCTCACCGAGGCGGTAGCAGCCACGTTAGGAGCCGAACCTTCGCCTGCCTCATTACTGAAAAGACCGCGTTTTATTCCCATCAGGAGAGCCATACCCACACCGCCGCCAAGCATAGCACTGCCATGAAAAGCATCATGTACTATCAGATACAATACATCGGGAATACGTTTATAGCTTATCACGATGACAAAAATTGCGAGCAAAATATAAAGGATTGCCATGACCGGAACAACGATTTCGCTGAAACGTGAAATACGCTGAATACCTCCCCATATAATCACCACTGTCAAAACAGTAAGCACCACACCTACCCATACCGGAGAGAATCCGAACGACACCTGAGCCGCGGCAGCTATGGTATTGGATTGCACCGAGTTAAATGCAAGTCCGAAAGTGAGCGTTATCAAGACGGCAAACAGCACTGCAAACCACCGTTTACCCAGACCCTTCTGAATATAATATGCCGGACCGCCGCGGAATGAATCCTCACCCTTAACCTTGTATAGCTGCGCAAGCGTCGACTCAATAAATGAGGTTGCAGCTCCGAGCAACGCTATCACCCACATCCAGAACACGGCTCCCGGACCTCCGATAGCTATAGCTGTCGCCACTCCGGCAAGATTGCCCGTGCCAACACGGCTTGCAATGGATACTGCAAAAGCTTGAAATGAGCTTATGCTATGATGTGAGTCCTCATGAGTGTCACTTGCACATTCCTTTTTCCCGGAAACACAGAGAAGGCGCACCATCTCCCCAAGCATACGGAATTGGACTCCTTTTGTCCTTATTGTGAACCATACGGCGGCAAAAAGCAATACCGCAACAAGAATATAAGTCCACAAGATATCATTAATCGTGTTTAAAAATATCATTATCTATGTTTATGTTAGTCGAATCAACAGGAAGCGCGACAGCATTTTTCTCCTTTTTGCGCAAACGCTTTATAAATGAAAATATATCGTCGAAATCACGCCGAAACATGATGCCTACTCCTTGAGTTGTCAACGCTGATTTCACATAATAGTTCTGGTCGTTATAGCGATTATATGCCTTGAGTCTTATGTTGCCTGACTTGTTAAGAAGATATTCAAGGTCAAAATCACCAATAAACGAATTATTGTTCAATGCTTTGTCCCTATATCCGAAATTACCGTTAAAGAGGAGCCTGTTGTTAAGTAAGTAGCTCGATAAGGCAAGATCGACCTCCATGTCACTGAAGTCGCCTTTGTCGCTTCTTATATTAGGGGCTATGCTCCAGTTGTCGCTTAACTGCCCAAGCATTGAACTCAACTGGGAGGAAATGGTGGATGAAGCCACAGATACAAGTTCATTTCCCTTGGTCGTCGACGCCATGTAGTCGGGCGTGTAGAAACGGTTCAGCGCCAAAAGATAAATAATCTGACGGTTCATCATCTCATCAGTACTTACTATACTCTTGACTTTGCGGTAAGTGTCTTGAGTCAACGTAGGAAATTCCAGGTCGAAACTGATATCAGGTTGCTGCATGTCGCCCGACACTTTTAATAACGCATGGACAGGAACATTCGTACGATTTAGCTCGCGATCCTGAAGGAATGACTCGTCAAGGTCGCTGAGGTTGGCATTGACCGAATATACCGCCTCGATATCAAGCATGGCGGCAAGAGGGTCGCCGTGAAATGAAATCGAACTGCCGGGCTTTATAGTGAAGTCTTTTATGATGATATCCTGAAGTGTGAAATTATAGCTTCCTTGCGACAGGGCATAAGTGCCAAACATACGCATATCTTCATCGGCTGAATTGTATTCTATGCGCAGGTTTCCATTGCCACGTGCCTTTATACGGTCGCCACCGACGGGATCCATCACAAGCACAAGTTCTCCGTCGGGTGTAGCGTTTACCTGAAGGTTGATACGGTACAACGTAGGCGAGCTTTCCTCGCGATTAAGACGGGCATAATATTCTTTCAGCCGGTTTACCGCTGCCTTCTGAGGATCTTCGACTGAAAGCAAGAGCTCGCCTTTCAGCTCGTCGCGGTCATGAAAGGTCATGAAGGTATATTCATCGGCAGCTTCCGTATCGGACAGCACAAATGTAAACACCGATTGTGGAGCCGTAGACATGTCGACATTTATATCGATGAAACCGGGAACACCTTTTACATGGGCGACACCGTTACAGAATATATGTCCATACCAGTCGGGACTCAGCTTCTCGTTTATATCAAAACAGAGGAAATTGCGCGCATTTGTGATGTTAAATTCAAATTCAGGCTCTTTGAAACATTTATGGGTCACCCATCCGTCAAGACTTGCCGTATTGCCGTACATGTCATGCAACACCACATCTCCGAACGCTATCCGCCCCGGAGACAAATGTATGGAATCAGATGTGGTATAATATGTATTGGTAAAATCAAGTTTCATCTTCAAATCCTCGGCATAAATATCACCGGTCATATCAATGAGCTTAAATGTTCCGAAAAGCCGGGCATCGCCTGACGCATATCCGCTTATCTCCGATGTAAACGCCTCCATATAAGGCTTCATGAAACCGACATCGAGTTTGTCAGCTTTGAATCTGAAATCAAGTGACTGGGCAATCGGGTATATCGCTCCGTCGATATATGACTTACGCCCGTTGCTCTGTGATATGACGGCATCAATAGTGACGCCTTTAGTCTCATTGTCCCATGCACTTTTTATATCAGCATCGCCAAGAAGAGAGTGATTGTAGCTGAGTCCTTTGACCTTCAGCCCCTGAATAGAGAGACGCGGATCTTTGGTGAACAGCTCGGATGCAAAGAATGTGCCGGTAGCCACACCCCCAAACATGACGTTGCTGATATCGAGCGTCTCAAATACATAATCAAGACTTACATCGCGCAAGTCAATACACAACACATCCAGTGGATTGGAAGAGGCGGCTCCGGATATGCGTATAAACTGTCCGGTACGACTTATATCGATATCATTGACGAGCAGGCGTTTGTCAGACCATGATACACTTGCCGGATGAACAATCCACGCTGTATCGTTAAATACAAGACGGCTTTTTCTGATATCGACATCTACTCCGAGTGTGCCGTCATAATCCTGGCGTGACAATAACGTGGAAAGGTCAAGTACCCCGGCAAACTCTTTTTCCCGGTCAATATCCCATGAAATCCGCGTGTCTATACGGTCCGACAGTCCATGACCGGTAAACTCCAAGGTGGCATTACCTTTTTTTGTGGGATATAAAGTTGATAAAAAGATATCGGCACTATTTTCCGTACCGTCGATTGCCATCAGCAGTTTGGTATTGTCAATGAACTTATCTTTCTGTAACAGGTACGGGGCATCAACTGTGAGCTTCATTGTGTGCTCTTCGTTATCCATAATCGCATCAAGACTAATCGGATGAAGGATTTTTACCGGCGAGTTGAAAAATTGAAGCCAGCTGTTAGTCGTTTCATTCCCTTTGATGTCAAGCTCCAGAGCAAAATCCGCGAGATATTCGGGAAGAGGTCTTTTGTGTTCATTGTCCTTTCGCGGGAAAAGCACGGGCATTACATCAGCAAGAATACACTTTGCAGCGGGCACAATATCTTTAAACCGGTAATGACCTTTAAGCTGTGCATCGAGTATGTCGGAATGCACGAGAATATATTGCGGCGAAGTACTTCCCGACGACATAAGTACAAAATGAGGTAGTTCTATGCCTTCTTCTCCCTCGTTTTTAAATGCAAATCGATTTATCTCCGCCCTTCCGTCAAGATTTTCTATATTCTCGCCATGCATGTCAATCATCATGTCAGCCGACATACGGTAACCTGCATATTTATCAGTAAGATTAAGTGCGGCAGGACTAAAATCACGCAGTGTCGCCCTCACATCACAATCCGTTTTCCCGGGTGTGATATCGACATTCCCGTCTACCGACAATCTGATATTATCATCTTCAATCGACATAATACCTGAAAGCATTTTATCATCGATATCAACCTCGGCAGTGATATTTTTATAATTATAATTCCTGTAATCAAAATCGTCAACCACTGCATTAATCTTTCCATAAACAGAAGACCGACGTATCTCAGTATCGGCATTTATATGTGCTGTCAAAGTACCAAGACGACTGTCGCCCGTTATATTGCCTAACGCGAGGTCTTCAATCACGACTTCACCTTCAAAATGTCGAGGCGATGCCCCTCCCTTGCTTGAATAAGTGGCATTCAGGTCAAGATTACCGGCAGAAGTCAGTATCGTGCCATTATAAAATGCTCTGTTTATATTTCCGGCCGCCTCTCCCGATAGCCTGATGCGTCCCATATTTCCAAGCATTTTCACAACCGTGGGCGATACATTTACCAATCCGGATAATAAGCCGGCTGCCTGTGTGCCTTCAACATCGAGCGACAAATCCCCGACTTCTGCATCAATATCCTTTATAGAAGGCAGCCCGCTTAAACGACCGGCAAATTCAAGACTGAACAATCCGTCAGATGACTGCATTGACACCTGATTGACATCAAAATCATTGATTGAGCCTGCGATATCCACACGGGTATCAATGTGCTGATTAAAATTTGCCAGCATCGGCAGGAATCCTTTAAAATCAGATGGCGTGACGACTGTCCCGTCGAGCAATTTAAATGAGAACGGGAGTCTCAAAATATTGGCGGATAAATCAGCCCATCCTTGATAAGACATGTTAATGTCATCTGTGAGAATACGGGACTGAGGCAATTCAAGCGAGAAGTCCCTCACAGCGAGAAGAGAGTCCGAAATCATGAATAATCCGCCAAGCGACTCAACCGATAATCCCGATTGCTCACGCAGCGCAAGACGGTTGAGGTTAACTACATAATCATCATTTTTAATTCTCGGCAAAAGGAGGTCGGCCTTTAGTCCATATATCTTAATATGGTCGGGATTAAATTTCCCGTGTGTCACAGGACTGGCAGCCACATCATAGCTGATACCGCTCCGGCGTATCACTATGTTATTCACCCGCAAGTCATACCGTGTAGGCGGTTTATTCTTATCTTTAGGCGACAGCTTGTCGATAATCGGCTGAATATTCAGTGGTGCACCTGCTGAATCGCGACGTAACCGGGCATCAAGACCGATAATCTCCGCGTAGGAGAAAACTATGCGCCGGTCAAAAAAGAGCTTTCCCAAGACGACCCCGGCACCAAGTCGCTCAACCTGTAAAGCAGTGTCACCCGGTGCAACAATTACCGATACATCTTTCAACAACACTTTATTGAAAGGACTCACGGATAATTCGCCGATTGTGACATCAGCTCCCAACAATCCCGACAACTCCTTCTCACCTACCTTACAAAGTTCACGTTGCACCGCCCCGATAGACAATACAATATACAACATAACCGGGACTATGACGGCTACGGCAAGAACGGAAACAGCTAAGGCACGGAGTATATTATAGAGTCTGGTCATTTAGGTCGCTGAAATTATCTGCAAATTTATCATAAATCTACGGAAATATGTAATTTTGCACCATAATTAATCTAAATATGAGTATAACAATACTTGGAATCGAATCATCTTGTGACGACACTTCGGCGGCAGTAATACGCGACGGGATTCTCGCAAGCAATATAATCGCCAGCCAGAAAGTGCACGAAGAATATGGAGGGATCGTCCCGGAACTTGCATCGCGCGCCCATCAGCAAAACATTGTACCGGTTGTCGATGCCGCCCTTCGACATGCCGGAATCGATAAACATGACCTGTCGGCGATAGCATTTACCCGCGGCCCCGGACTTCTCGGCTCGCTTCTGGTCGGTACATCTTTTGCAAAAGGACTTTCGCTCGGTCTTGACATACCGATAGTAGATGTCAACCATCTGCATGGACATGTATTGTCCCATTTCATACGCAAAAAAGAGGATGACACCGTACCGGAATTTCCTTATCTCTGCTTGCTCATATCGGGTGGCAATTCTCAGATTATCCTGGTTAAAAGCCCTTCTGACATGGAGGTACTCGGACAGACAATCGATGACGCTGCAGGTGAAGCATTTGACAAGTGTGCGAAAGTGATGGGACTCCCCTATCCAGGCGGTCCTCACATCGACCGTCTTGCTGCGGAGGGGAATCCAGCACGTTTTAAATTTTCCAAACCCCGTATTCCCGGACTTGATTACAGCTTCAGTGGATTGAAGACCTCTTTCCTGTATACGTTGCGTGACAACATAAAAGTCGACCCTGATTTTATAGAGAAAAATAAAGCTGACCTTGCGGCATCGCTACAGGCTACGATTATAGATATCTTGCTGTCAAAACTAAAAAAAGCAGTGGAAATGACCGGTGTGCATACTGTTGCAATTGGAGGTGGCGTATCAGCAAACTCAGGAGTAAGAAATGCCGTGGCGGAATATTGCAATAAAAACGGACTTACGGCATTCATTCCGGAGCGAGCATTTACCACCGATAATGCAGCGATGGTGGCTATTGCGGGATATTTCAAGTTTCTTGACAAGCAATTTTGCAAGTATGACGCGGCTCCTTACGCGAGAGTACAAGTTTAATCACCATTCAAAAAGATTAAATTATGAAAATTTCCATAATAGCAATAGGGACCGAGTTACTTATCGGTCAGGTAATAGACACAAATTCAGGTGACATAGCACGAAAATTCGCGCCCTATGGATGGGAAGTCAACGACGTGCAGGTAGTTGACGACAACGCAAGAGAAATTGTGCGAGCAATTGACCGCGCTTTTGAATCGAGTGACGTTGTAATAACTACAGGCGGTCTTGGGCCTACGAAAGATGATATCACAAAGGCCACTCTTTGCGAATATTTCGGGGGCGAAATGCAGGAAGACCCTTCGGTACTTGACAATATCAAGCGAGTGTTTGAAAAACGCGGATTGACACTTAACGAACTGACCGCACGTCAAGCCGTAGTGCCCACTTCGTGCAAGGTTATCCAGAACACCGTAGGCACAGCTCCAATAATGTGGTTTGAAAAAGACGGTAAAGTACTTGTGTCAATGCCAGGAGTTCCGTTTGAGACCCGGGAAATGCTTGATACGGCAGTAATTCCGGCATTGCTCGACAAGTTTAAGAGCGACATAAACATCGAACACCGCTGTGTGCTTGTCACCGGATATACCGAATCACTTCTTGCCATGACAATATCCGAATGGGAAGATGCCCTCCCCTCATGGCTGCACCTTGCCTATCTGCCCAAGCCGGGATTAGTAAGACTACGCATTGACGGAAAACATTCTGACAAAGAATTTCTAACACATGAAATAGACCGCCGTCACGCTGAATTATGTAAAATGTTAGGTGACCACGTTCTATGTGACCGTGACATCCCGATTGAATCCCTACTTATTGAAGAACTCCGTAAACGCGGCATGTCATTATCTACGGCAGAAAGCTGCACGGGAGGAAACATCGCACACACGATTACAACCATACCCGGATGCTCCGATGTGTTCAACGGAGGCGTGGTGGCATACAGCAATCAAGTCAAGGAAAATATCCTCGGAGTTTCGTCGGTCACATTGCAACAACACGGGGCTGTGAGCGAAGAAGTGGTCAGGGAGATGGTCATAGGAGCATGTAAAGCCTTGAACACAGATTGTGCAATAGCGACATCAGGCATAGCAGGACCCGGCGGAGGAACGCCTGCAAAACCTGTCGGCACTGTATGTATCGGTATCAAAACCCCGGATAGGATTTTCACACACACCTATCACTTCCCCGGCAATCGACAGAGGGTAATCGAGCGTGCCACTATGACAGCAATTATTCAGGCGATTGAATTAATTCGCGGCAAATCAATTTGATTGGCATATACTAATCCGTTGACTACAAATAAAATGAAAATTTATTTAATAAAAACAGCTCGGAAAGTTTGCAAAATAGAAATATAGGTACTAACTTTGCACTCGCTAACCAAAACAAGGTTCCTTGGCCGAGTGGTTAGGCACCGGTCTGCAAAACCGTTTACAGCAGTTCGATTCTGCTAGGAACCTCGAAAATGATGATTCGCTAGCTCAGCTGGTAGAGCACAACACTTTTAATGTTGGGGTCGTGGGTTCGAGCCCCACGCGGATCACCAAGAAAACAAGCCAAATTGCTAATCCACAGCAGTTTGGCTTATTTCTTTCCTCGAAATTGTCTGCAAATTGTCTGCAAAATCCACAATATAGGGGTCAAGCCGAAATATTTTGACTTTCGTTCCCTGCAAGGATTTCTTCTTGCGTTATATCACCGTGTCCATTCTCAATTTTCTTCGATGCTTTTTCGTATGCATCCTGTAAAGTTAATGGAGCATCATGAAGCACAGAATATTCTTCGTCTCTGAGTTCATCTCGTTTATTACACATATCTTCATACGTTGAGTATCGACCAGACTTTATATCCGTTATTAGAGACTGGTATTTCATCCAAACTTTGCGAATTCGAGTACCATATTCTACATTTGTGGATATCCTCTTAGTGTAATCATATTTGGACATAAAAGCCATTAAGGCCGTGGATATTAATCCAAGTACGAAAATGACTATATTGCCAATTTTTACTGATATACCACAAATTTCAAGGGTGTTCAAAAAGGCGGTCGATGCTACAAGGCCCGATATAATTAGAGACGTGATGGAAAGCCCTACCTGCCATTTGTGATACACCTCCGCTTGATTATACTGAATTACATATGTCCAATATAATCTTGCAGAGCGAATTTGAAGCTGTTTTATTATAAAATTAACGTTTTGATTCATTGTAAATGTATTGTTTTAACCATTCCCAGCCGTGCTCTTCTCCAGGCCAGGGTCCACAACCGTATCTTTCAAAATAGGCTTGCCAGTATAAGAAGGCACTAACCAGAACGAAGAGATATTGTATTGTAAAACCTCGTTTAAAAAAGCCCCCCCAAAATATGTCAGGACGGATTAAGCATAGGTGATTATCATCGTACTGATGTAAATCTATTAGGGGTTTGTTATAAAGACATGCCGTTTTCCGAATTCGACCTCCTACTTCATATACTAATGGGATTGCTCTATTCTCAAGACGAGCGAAGTCGATGGCTATCTCATATTTATCAATAATTCTCTTACCGGCATATTGTGCATTAAGTGCAAAATACCCGTAAGCTTTCCCCTCCTTATGAAAATAGAATATGTGTGGCTGATATTGGTGCAGCCACACTATCTCTTCATCGGTCAGTCGTGCGCCCAGGGACGGAACGGAACTATTGTATCGCATTCTTTTTCTCGTTTGGTGTTGTACTCTGCTTTTGGGAAATCGGATCCGAAGATTTTTCTACACTCTTCCGTCGCTTCAATATGTTTCCCTTCCTCTTCATAATCCATGGCCTTCACAGCTCGCCCTTGTGCCGTATTTATTTGTGATGTGTAGTCTGAAAGATGACCGGGAGTATTATTTTGAATATAGGTGAAGAAATCCTTTACCACGATGTCATAGCGTTGACCATTGCGTCCTTTGAAATACAGAAGGTCAATAAAGGTAATGACATCATTCATGATATTATAGGACTTATAAGTCATGCTTGGAGTATTGCGCACCCATTTCTTTACGATTTTCACCAAATCCCTTGTTAATCCATCCGACGCGTCATTTGAGTTTGTGAATGCATCAATCTGACCTCTTACATCAAATTCTTCCCAGTTATCTTCGCTCTTGCAAGTGTTTGGGATCAAGAACTTTCCATCTTCCGTTTCAAAGCATGGAGCTACCTCAACATCGTGGTGTCCAGTACTAAAGTCAATCAGCACGACCTTACCCCAGGCACTAATTTTGTCTGTAGTCGTGTATTTCTTTTTTAATGGCTCACGAACTCTTTGCAACATTGCGCCGGGTCGATTTTTATATGACTCATAGACATCCGATGGAATTTTGAACACGACATCGACATCTTGATTGACTCCCATGGGTAGAACCTGCGTCCTCGTTTTGAACGAACCAAAGACAAGTTTATCACTATCGAACAGGTCACGGTCATAGAAGGAGTGCGCAAGACAATCACATACTCCTCTATACTTAGTCCGACCATCATCGTACTGATCGGCGGAAAGGCTTATCGTCTCAATAAATTTTTTATAATATTTATCCATGTACATTTTACCAATTAACAAATTCTATACCACACATCAATAAATTCAGCATGGTATCACAGATTGGAGTTTACCACTCAGTTTTTGCTTATATCTTCAATTGAGTGTCAATAGGTGAGTCAATCATCGTCAAGTTCATCCAACTCGTCGAAGGTGTCGTCTATGAGTCTTTCCAGAAAGTTCATCTCATAAACTTCATATTCGGACATGGGGCCATAGTTACCGGTTTCCATCGGTTCAGTATAAACCAAATCCAACTGGCTTTGGAGAGCCTCAATATGCTCTTCAAGTTCTTGTTTTCGTTCTTTCTGCATATTTTTGTTCCTGGGAAAATTTCATAAGCTTAGCGTCAGTCCCCAAAGCTATTATGGTTAAAACACAAAACCAACCTTGATAGACACACCTTCGCAATCGAGTTTGCGACTGGAGCGGCTGTAGTTCATGTTGTGACCGGGATTGGTGAAGCTGTCGAATGTTTCAAACTGAAGTTTCTCGAAGGTATAGCCTACCGATAAGCTGATACCCATGTTACTTTTGAGTACCATTCGGCAGCCGGCAGAGATCTAGGAATAGAAACCGTCTTTGTTAGTGACAAGTCACAACGTATGCCTGGATAAACTTCAAACCGCGTTCACCCATATAGTTCATCGCACTGACCATGCTGTTAAATTTGATGTCTTTGCCTTCTCATCAAGAAGTGTGTAGGCCTTGGTTGCAGACTGGAACTGTCCGAGGTCAACCGTCACTATGACATTCTTATTGAGATTGAGGACGTTTGTGCCTGTGCCAAGAAGCTCGGCATAAACACGTCGTGTCGGTTCTTCAGCCGATGTCGTTGTGCATACGCCAAAACTCATGACATTGACAAGCATGATAATGAGTAACTTTTTCATTGTGAAAATGATTTTAGTTGTTATAGATGTTTATTTTTACGGTGCAAAGGTATTTGTTAAGTATGCAATCATGGTGCACAGAAGAAATAAAGCTAAAAAAATGAGGAGTTTTCATCGTAAATGACGTCAACTCCTCATATAGGGGCCAGGTAGATGTTAAACTATTATATTGCATCCAACTGTATAGAGATGCATACCTGTGATTATATGCACAACTGTGTCTATTTCCTGTTAATATGAATAATTAAAATCAATGCACGGGACGGTATTTTTTTAAGCATTCCTCGATTTGTGACTCGATTTTAGCCCGATAATCTTTCGGTGAAAGCACTTCTACATCAGGACCGAAAGCTAAAATAGCCTGGTCGAGTTCCCGAGTCGGAATAACCTTGACCGCAATTACACATTCGTTGTCATCTACCACAGTCTGCGAAGAGTGAATCGGCTTCGACACTGCATACTTAAATCGCCCCGGAGTAAACCGTAGTGTTATAGTCCGTAATTCTTCTTTCTTATATGGTACAGATACTCCAACAATATCATCAAAGTAAGAATTGAAATCTACAAGGTCGTTTTTGCAGAATGGCACATCACATTTACTCACTTCTTCAATGCGGTCAAGAGCTCGGTTTACAATATAATCCTTGCCGTCAATACGTCCGAACACAAACCAGCGGTTATTGTATTGCTTCATAAAGTATGGATGAAGTACATTGGTGCTCTTTTTTCCTGCGTGGGTAGTGTAGCTTACTTTGAGAGCCTGATGGTTAATGGTAGCGTCAATAAGCGTCGCCAGAAATTCAAGGCCCTTGAGTCCGGAGTTCTGTTGAAACGATATAAGGTTCTCCCCATCTGATTTAACTCCGAAGCGCAGTTCAAGATTGGAGATAACATCTTCGAGCCATGCATTTTCGGCGACTCCTCGATATTTTCCAAGCATCTCGATAGTAGACCTCAGAGAGTTAACTTCTTCCACGGTCAACCCATTTTGATATATTGAAAAATCAGGCAATGTATATCTATAATAGCATTTCTTACCATCAAATGGCTTAGCGTCAAGAAATACGTTATCAGGGAGCATCTTTCTAATCGCGTTTAAGTCTCCCCTTAACTGTCGTAGCTGGATGATTGAATCCGGCCCCTCCAGTTCATAAAGATGTTTGTTAACTATATCAAGAAGATCTTCAATAGTATATTTCTTCTTCCAATCGCTGAAACATCTGTCCAGCACCTGATAACGATATTGAGCATTTCTATTTTCTGACATGGTTATAGTTGCTTATATGAGACGGTATAAAGGATTCCGGAGCCTCGTTTCTGCTTGTTGAAAAGGGGAAGGTCCATTTTCCAATCATTTCTGAAGTCACGGTCGGAGCACTCGGCGTTTTCTGTGCCAAATGGCATCCAGCCCCTTGATACGCCAGCATCGGGACGAATGCAAACCTCAGCATCATCTGCTTTGACTGTCAGACAGCGTTCATGTTCAACATAGCCAGAGTCTTCGATTTCAGGAATAATACCGATGAGTTCAGAGATTGCATCATTCAGGAATCCGTTTCTCTTTTCACCATTATTGAAATCGGACATTGAGTTTACAGGAAGGTCTGCATTATTATCAGAAGATTTGATGGCTGTGACTTTAACCTTGACCGACTGAATGTTTATGTCCGCGTCATTCTTCAACCCTAAAATTATTCTGGCTAAAAGCATACATCCCAATGGGGTCTTCAAGTATCTGTCGGAATACTCCACTGAGACAGACTTGCTATGCAAGTTGGAAATTATTCTATTCCAGTAATCAATTCCCGGATTTTTTATAGCGTCAAAGATTCGACCTAAGGAAATATGTTCCATAATACGATAGTCGAACATGAATGAATCTCCCCCCGATGAAAAGTCATTCAGCAAAGATAGACCGTCTATATCTGTATAGCCAAGCGAATTAGGCTGAACGGATGTAAATATATCGCCGCATCCCCAATCACGTGAATACGAAGTGTTGACATCCTTACCAAAGTAAGTTTTGACGGTACCGTCATTCATGGTCACAACCATCAACGGATGCAATTCACCCGGTAAAGAATTGCTAGATGCTTTAAAATTGCTTTTAAACACTTCGGAGATTAACGTAACACTGTCTGCTGATGAGAGCGATTTAATTTCAGGGACTCTTGGAAGGATATATGAGACAGCAACACCCTCGATGAAAAGTTCAGTAAGAATCTTCCTGAATGGGAAGGCTTCTGTTTCCCACTCTGATATATTATCATTGATAAATAATTTTATGTCAGAAATGTCCTTATTACGAGTCAACTGATAAAATTCAGTTGTTATGTCCGATGTTACAGCATAAGAATCGGGTATCAGACGTATAATTTCCTTCGGTGCGACACGTGCTTTCACTTCTTGTCGAAGCCATTCCAAAGCTTTGGGCCGGTTTAGGTAATTGAGGTACCATTGTGATCTGCGATCTATAAGACACTTGGTGCATGACTTTTCACAATCACATTCTTCAAGGGATTTTAATGCCATTTCAAGAACCGTGTCTTTATATTCTCTGAATAACAAAGAATAACCGGCACCTCCGAGAGCAGTGTCGTAGATGAATATTGAATGATTAATGCCGTCATAACCAAATTCGATTTCACCGTCGTTGACACCAAGCAATTCTGTGAGTTTACGACTCAGAATCACCCCAAGGGAGTAAAGCGTTTCCGAGTCTTCTACAAGATTATTGTCCTTATCGTAAAATTTGATTTCCACGAAGTCGGTTTGGTATCTGCCCACAAGAAGGACATGACGCCGTACAGCGGCTCGGTCGTGTTCACCACCGGGGCATGGGGTGGATGCCAACAGATGTTTATGCCGAGGCATAACCGACCCTGTTATATCGGGCGTTGACTCTGATTTCATCCTGCCACAATAAGGACAGAACGCATACCCGTATCCGCTGACACCTTTATTATAAAAGAGGATTTCAGATCTGGGAGTGGAACAACGTATTGATATTCTTGCCGAACTGTTTTTTGGTTGCCACGCATCCATCTCAAGAAGAATCGGCTGGATGAAATTCATACCTCCGAGTGAATCTAGTTTTCTTGTAGGAGCTGAATCCCATGCGACGGTGAACGCAGCCGGTTCGACAACTTCCGTGAATCTTTGTTCTGTCGATATGGAGATGTCTTTTATTCCATGCATGCTTCCATGTTGTTCACATTTAGGGCAGTCCGTCTTTGCGCTGCCATAGGTAATTGTGGTATATCCGCAATGAGTACAATTCTGAATAATATATCGAGATGAGGTGTCATCGTATTTTGTCTTAAGACGGATTCCACTTGGTTGATAAACCCACTCATTCTTCACTACAGGATTGCCGGGCGCATAGGCTGAAATTGCCTGACTTATATGAAGGGTTGGTGAATTGCCGTCAACCTTTTCTTTTCCATCAAGTAAACACTCTACAAGTCCGACCGGGATACCAGCACTTGGGAGAAATGAGTTTTCGGCAAGATAAGAAAGCATTGATGTCTTTAAAAGATTATCTTTTTGACGTTCAATTGCCCTGATGGCATTTGAAGTACCAGATTCTTTTTTCAGAGAATCAAGAGCTTTATCCAATGCACCGATATGAGCAGTAAACACATTGTTTACTGCGACAATATTTTTCTTGACAGATTGGGAGGCGTCGGACAAAGCGATTTCCCCGAGAGCAGTCCCATACACCAATTTGGAATAGGGCTTCTGGAGCGGTTCCACCTTTCCGCTGATTACGCAGTCAATATAATTCAGGAATTTATCATAGAACGACAATCCTTCTACGCTGATAAAGAAATCCTTGACTGTTGCTGTAACTTTAATACCTCCTTGTAATGCGACAAAAGATGCGAATATTAGTGCATTTACATGTCGCTGAATCAACTGGCGGCTTTCCAACTTCAAGAGAGGAGTCTCGGTAACATGAGTAATGGGATAATCAGGATTATTCCATGTGTGTGCTCCGATAGGATTGGGCGCACAAACTGTCAAAGCAAGAGCCTTTGTCTCACCTCTTCGACCAGCACGACCTGCACGTTGCAGATAGTTGGAGGATTTGGGGGGTACATTGTTCATGACAACCTCTGTGATACCTCCTATGTCCACACCCATTTCCATAGTGGTTGAGCACGAAAGGATATTGAGTTTTCCCACATTAAAATCCTTTTCATATTTGTCAAGGTCTTCTGATGACTGTTGGGCTGAATGCTCCGCCGAAATAAAAATGGGTTTAGATACAAGCACTCTGGTATTCATCACGCCGAACACTCCAGCTGCTTTCTGGTCAGATAGATTCTTCTCAATCCATTCCATGACTTCTTCTTCAGTCTGTTCCGCTGCCTTGAAAGGAAAGTACGGATTTACAAACTCAGTCTTAATTCTGAACCTATCGAAATTCTCGTGACCAATGTAGCCGTTCATTCTTGGGCTGTAACCGCAGAACGGTGTGTCTATAATCACATTGTCCACAGGACATAGATAGCCTTTCTCGATGAGTTGTAACTTAACCTTGTCTCCCGTCAAATCAAGCATATAACCTTGATTTTCCGTGTCTGTTGCCTCAAGGACATTTTGCTTCAGGAAGTCCCATGCTGCGTCAAGCAGCGAGTTGATGTCTGCAATCTTAGTCTGATTAATTTGAGATATATCATCATATCCGAGGACTGCGCATAAAAGAAGAACAAGCCTATTCTGATTTTCGCTTACTCCATTTTGGCCCATATTGACTTTAAACCATTTGCATACAGGATTGCCGTTCGTCCTATGTTCGGAATTTGATGGATATATCGGAAAGCAATATTTATTTTGAGTGAGAAAATCTTTATATGCACCGGAAAGCATATAATGGCGTCCGCCACGAATGACATAATCAACACATATTTTCAGAAAATTCTGCCAGTCGGCATCTGTACAATTATTCTTAAGGAGCAACGCTGGGCATTTAGCACTTTTCAACGCAGGATAGACCAAACGCACAAAGCCCATTGTCTCTAATGAATTTGCCCGTTTCGGAATCCAGCCGAATTGGTCAACAAGAAGCGCTTTAAGGTAGTCAGCTGCATTTCTTAAATTTTTATGTCCGCGAGCTTTTTCTATATGTTCATAAAGTTTTTTGAAATTCAAATCATTCTCAAGAGGTTGGCTTATCTCTGACCATGAAACTTCATCAGGTTTGGGAACGATAGTACTCCCGTCTTTTTTAGCTTCAAGTTGTTGTAGTTGGGCTTTAAATATCGGAGGGAGTGTATCCCTATTATCTGATAAATATTTATACATCTCCTCCTCCTCAGGAGTAAGACCACCCGATTTCACCTTGTTCAGCCTCATATCTGCAAGCTTGTGAAAAATCGATGAACGAACCCATGAACGTTCTACGTCTTGATTGAGTCCCATTGCAGAACGCGCAGATCCTTGACGGCTGTCGGTGAAGGCTATATATTTCCTGCCTTCGTATACTAAAGCTGTATCATTGCTGCCTATCGGTTCAGCGTTATCAAGTAGTAGAGTTGCTAACGTTCTGCCTATCTGAGTAGCACTCAATCGTAGATAGTCGAGCTTTTTTAACTTACTGAGATTATTTCCACAATGAGGGCAAAGTATGTGATGTTCCTTAGAATGGCAAAGAGAACGGAATAAGATTGGGGCGTCAGTCCCCTTTTTATCGGCTGATTTCGCAGATTCCGTTTCTATTTGTTCAGGCGCAAGTTCTATTTTGCCTCTCTGATGGTTAAATATATGAGAGGTGAGTGTCGCATTTTTTCGCAGACATGGCTTTTCTGGAACGGCGAAATAGAAACGAGTATAACCATCAGATTCATTTTGTTCGGATGACTCATCGAAATCTAATTCCTCTGCCTCAATAAGGTCTTCTTTTTGTTCATAAAAAAGAGTCTTGTCGAGGTCAATTACATTGGTATGCATCCTGAACCCTTTGGTTGTATTGTTTTCGCCCACCACTATGGGAAAACCACAGGAGGAACAAGTGGCGACCTCCAGCATCCTTGACTTGCATACAGGACAATTAATATTCTGATAAGTCGTGAGACTTCCAATTGGAAGTCTATATCCTTTATGCCGGGAACAAGCTGAATTGATGCAGACATATACGCCACTTATTGAGCGAACAAAGAAATGCGCACGTGTTGGTAGCAAGGCTCCGGTTGTGCCGTCCTCATTGAGTTTGAATACTTTATCGCCAAGGGCATCAATTATTTCCAGTGAGGCTGATATGTCGTTACCGAATTTCTTATCCACTATTCTCCCTATTTCAGTGGCTTTGAGTACCGGTGAAGAATTTAGTTTCTTTCTCAGCTTTTCTATGTCAGATAGTGTCAGCCTTGTACCAAACTTATCGTTTATATCTGATATACGTTTGTCTGCTATATCCATGACCATTTCGGGAATAATGCGTCTGCCCCCGATAATTTTAATATCATCAACAGGTTTCCCGGTGAGTTGAGATACAAAGGTCTTAAGCTTCAACAAGGTTTTGGAGTCATTTTCATCTCCTATTGTAGCTGAAGTCACTGCGAAATTCACCTGGTCGATGGATACTCCGAAAGCATCCAATACTCTTCGAATCTGTAACGATAATTCAGCAGCTGAAGAACCTGTATATGTATGGGCTTCATCAAGAAGTATCCACCTGAGTTTGCCTTTTGATTTTTCAAGAATATCACGATCTTCTGCTCTGACAAGCATATAGTTGAGCATCGTCGGATTTGTAAATAGAATCTGAGGTGGAGTTCTTCTTATCTGTGGTCTTGTAATGAGTTGTGGATAATATGGAGCTGTATATCTTTCAGAACGATTTTCCTTGTCGGTATCGCCGTTGTATATTGCGTATGTAATATTTTCCGGAAGAGCTTTGCACCATGCGTGGATACGTTTTTGTTGGCTTTTCATCAATGCGTTTAGCGGATAGAGAAAAATGGCCTGAACGCAATCTTTCTCATTCTTTTTAGCCAAATCCTGCAATACGGGAATCATAAAACATTCCGTCTTGCCAGATCCAGTACCAGATGTAACTACAATAGTCTGCGGTTTATTTGAAAGCATGGTTTTCCAGCTTTCAGTCTGATGCTTATATGGATGTCTGTCCAGAGGGAATCTCAAATCCTTGTCAATATCTTCGCTGTTAAGAGCGTTAACAAACGAAGATGTCAACAATCCAAGTTTTGAGGAATGGGCTTCAAAACTGTCGTTGCTCTCCTCCCATGGAAATATTGATTGAAAGACAGGCTCAGCAAATAGCGGCTCGTCTTCGGTCAACACTCTCTTGAGATACTCCTGCTCCCGTGCCTGTCCCTTAAACCACAAAGAAGCAAGAGAATCTATCAAGAGTTCCTTCGCTTTGATATAAAATGAAAAGTAGTTCATGCTCATTTGTTCGCAATCTGTTTGACAGTGCCGATGAGTATCTCACTGTATGTTTCTTTAAAATACTTTCGGTAAAAATTGATGATACGGGCATAATGTCTTCCTTCCAAGGAAAATAAATTTATATGTCCCTCAACACCACCAAGGTTTTCAGCAGCGCACATGGCCGATTCAATCATAACACGATAAGATTTATGCATTGTCTGCGTTGCATAATATCTATTGTGCAGAGTGAACTCTATAAAGGGCAAGTCCATGTTGTTGTCGGAATAACCATGTATATTTGAATTGAATCGATTTATGTCTGCTTTCGAGAAAATTGGAGCATTGCCGATATTACCGCCGGCTATATATTGTTTCAGCTCTGAGGCTGCTTCTGTTGAAACTGTGGAGCTGAAGATATTGCTTATCAGCATAATGAACTCGCAGAGTTTCGCATTCATGATTCCAGCAAATCCATGTGGAAGGCTTGTCAAAAAGGATTCGATACACATCCCCCAGCAATTACGAGGTATCCAGTGAACAGCTACATTTAATTCATCCTCAAATCTGTCAATTTCCTGAATGAGAATATCTGACGCCCCATTAAGCCAACATGATATTATAAAATTGACCAATAGTTTGGAATCTCGACAGACAGCCTTGAACGCATTGTAGGTAGTAAATGGGAGATTGAATTCCGAAAGTATCCTGAATGCTTTTACAGTCTTCGACCAGGATTCTCCAGAAAATACACTCTCCGAAGAAAGCTTTTGAATCCATAACATTGTATTCGTTTTGGCTTTTTCTTCTCGTTTTTCAATACTATAGTCATCCTTTGCAAAATTATAATATTTAGGAACAATTCTGCGTAGACTTTCAGGACCAGAAAAAATTATCACTTCTAAATCCTTTATGGAATCTGGAACATCAAAGAGGTTTAACTGTCTGTTATATAGTTTAAATTTATGTTGTATCAAATCTGCTAGTTTCAAATTTTCTGAGACAGGTAACGCATATACATCTCCTTCATACATAAAGTTCTCCGTATCTTCACAAGTGTAATCGGTGATGCGTATTTTATCAGAAATCATTTCACTGTCAAGGACAAATTTTCTAATATAAATGCGTTTGTCGGATATCCTCAATTCAACAGAACTGCTTCTGTCAAATGTATTTGAGCCATACAATTGGAACATTCGTGCAAATAAATCGCGATAATCTGACAACGGAACAATTCCATTGATTACGTGGCTTTTAAGATGTTTTATATTGGAACCATCAGCTATTTTATCAGATTTATATGTGACATCAATTTCTGCGGCTCTGCCGTGACTTATTATATTGAAATATCTCAGATTGTCGTATGATATAATTTTTCCCGAGGGAACAATCCTTCCTTCCAAATCTGCTATCACTATACCTTCAAACGGAGCGACTACTGAAATCTTCAAGGCAGGATTACCCTCCAATACAATCCTGAAATTGCAGGTCGGGGAATATTTAGAAGCACAAGCATCACGAGATATTCGCCAAACATAATCTTCAAGTATCTCGATTGATAAGTCCTCACAACTATCTACCGATGCATCAACATGAGACTGAACATTGAGTTGCAGCTCGGTCGAAAACATCTTCTCGTTGCGGGAGACGAATGCCATATCTCCAATGAAGTAAAATGTTTCAATCACATATCTGTTATCGGGAAATTCTACCTTAATATCAATAAGTCCAAACGGCAGAAGGCAGGAATTTGATAGATTCTTCCACTCTGCATGGTTATTATGAATCCTATACTTGGGTTTGACATTACTTATTCGGGAGCCATTTTGGTCAAAGACACTTATGACTGGGACGCGTGTAAGCAATTTATAATTGGCATATTCGACCCATTGTATGTATGTCCCTCTAAATTCCACACTATAAGGGGTAAACTCATTAGTCAAAGTTACTTCCTCTCCATTGATGGTATTGTGCAAATTCACTGAATCAGAGAATTCGATGAATTCGTAGGTCATTCTATTTATTAGAAGTTCTCTGCGTCCTTCACATACCCAATCATTCGAAAATACTACAATATTATTTTCGGCATTAGCTGTTGATTTCAAGGCGTAGACATTGTCATCAAGCATCTGAAAAACCTGAGGACAATCAAAATTAGGAGGATAGCTACCGCAGAGAGTTGGAAACAATCTTTCATCATTATCGCATCTGATTTTAACTTCTATCACTGGTTCGCCGTTCCATCGTATATCACTAACAACACCGACTGTGACACGGGAATATATTGCACCGGTCACTTCCCCGAGTTCGTCCTTAACTAACGATTTTCGTACATACTTTCCGACAAGCACACCAGCCACAAGTACGTCAAATGAATAACACGACTGGTAATCTAGTCCTTCAATAGATTTGGATGAAATGTCCTTTACTACATTTAGATTAACAAATAAATCAGCGGTATGCTCTGAAGTTAGACGGAGTTTCCAGCTCAAAGAAAGGGGCTTAGTTCGATATTCACTCTTAACGCGCCTATATTCTTTTTTCAAGCTCTTTGTTAATTCGGCTAACGAAGAATCAGCATCGTCATATGGTAGCCAACGGTCTTCCTCTGAAATGATAGCATGTGCTATCTGCAATGCTACATCATATATATTGTCATTTTTGAAAGCCTTCCCAAGATAGGCAACACAATTGAAATTTTTAATTAAATCAATATTGTTTTCGTTCCAATCGACATTGACAGATGACAATTCTTCAACTAACCCAATGAGAAAACGTGAAAAACCGCCAAGATTATTTCCGTTTTTGATGTAATTTACTGGTAGGCCGCCCTGATTTAGGAGGGTTCTGAAATATTCGTTCCCCTTGAGGGAATTAATAAAAGAAAATCCTTGGCTCTTGAGCCCTTGCCGAGCAGCCTTATACAAAGTCTCCCAACAAGAAGCAGGCAATCCGATGGCGACTGCAACGTCTTCCCGAGAGGGTATTCCGCCGTTATAATCCCTTCTCCACCATTCCGCATAGCATAATGCGGCCTCTATCCCAAACAATGATAATCTATATGAGTTTTGGACCAAAGTTTCCTTTAAGCCCATATACTCATCTTCCGTTAATCTTAACTTCCAAAGAGGCATATCGGGAGTTATGGATTTCCGATTACGAGCATCTAAAATTCTTCTAAGAGCATCATGCTGCTCATTGCTGTTTGCATAGTTCATGCCTTACGTGTTAGATTGATCCATAAACATATGGCAAAGTTACTAAAAATCTGTGCAATCACAATGCACAGCAATCAAAATAATCTATGAATAGTGTATTTTCCCTATCGCATGGCAGAACTAAGACAATATTTTAATTCATAGATACTATGTTTATAAACATATCTCAACTAAGAGGTCTGAATCATTTAATATAATTCACCATCTGCCACCCATACCGCGTTTGGGCTGAGATGGTTTCATCATTCGATGGGCTTGCATCATGCAGCGGTAGGCGAAGCGGCGATCATCTTCATCATCCTTGCGGCCCCACGGGAGCGAGGTATCGCAACCACCGCCTCCGCATGACTGGGCGAATTGGGTTGCGCCATCGAGATAACCGAGGAACAGATACATCGCACACTTCAAAATCTCGTTGGGTTGCTCGGCGATTGCTGTGAGAAAGTCGCCGTCAATATCGGCTTTCTGTTCCGGTGGCATGGATTCAATCATTGACCGCACATCGACAACCATTCTGGCAAAGACGGCATCAGTAAGCCTCATGCGCACCTGTTCTTGATTCTTTTCCGTGAACTCGTGGAAATTCTTTTCCGCATTATCTCGTTTCTCGCTGAGTGCGTCAAGTTCATCCTGAAGCTCGGTGAGTTGCCGGTCGGCGGTCTTTAGCTTGTCGCGCTTGTCGGCAAGTTTCTGTCCGGTAGATTCAAGCTGGTTTTCAAGTTCGGCGATGCGGCAACGCAGTTCGGAAACATCTCCGGCACCATTCTCGATGTCTGACTCCAACCGGGCTATCTCGTCATTCAGTTCAGTCTCCTGTCTTTCAAGATTCGCAATCATGGTCGTTAGACCCTTCACTCGCCGCTCCGATTTCCGAATCTCATCTTCAAGCTGTCGCAACTGTTCACGGTTGTTGTCTATAAGAGTTTCGAGTTTGGCGTTCTCGCGGTGAAGGTCGCGGTTGTACTCTGCGGTCGAGCGGTGCAGTGCGCCTGTCTCGTGGATGTTGTCACCACGGTCGAGGCCGTATTTACGGTTCACTTCGGCAAGTCGGGTATGCAGATCCCTCATGTGCTGCTGCGCCTCGATTTTGTTCTTGCCTCCAAGAACTTCCTTTGAACAAAGGCGTCCGTCGGCGGTCAACGGCACGAATACACAATGCGCATATGGTCCTGTTTCGTGTATATCCTGCACGGCATCAAGCGCAAGCCTCTGCACGTGAAACCGGGCTATTACACGCGATGCCCTCGGGAATGCCATGCGGCAGATCCTGTGCATGCTGTCCGACAGGTCGAGTGTTATCTCTTTGACCGTGTTACGCAACTCGCTCTTTATCTGACGCAAGGCGTGTATGACAGTATCGGCATCCGTACCAAGCACGATGGCGACAATCGAGTTCTCGCGCCCATGAGCCTCTTTATTGGTCACGATCGGGTACAGCTCTCCACGGCTCAGCGAGGTCTCATCAATGCTCAGATGGGGTCCGATATTCTGTGGGAACACACGCCACCGTTCTGCGTGCAGGCCCTCTGCCGTGTCCTTCCATTGCCGGTAGCCGCTCAGATGACGCTTGTACTGACGCTCGAACAGATTTCCGTCTATGTCGAAGAACCACTCAAGAGAGCGGCCCGTAATCGGATATCTGTCCAAGCAACCCTTTTAAAAAAGCCGCAAACTCTTTCGAGAAGCGGGTCCCTTCGGCTACCAAATCCCATTGGCGGCTTACGCTCTTGCCTGTCGTTGCGTCAACCCATCGGCGTCGCTTGACATGGAACGACATCTTGCGCCCCCTTACAGGATAATCCCGGACAACACTCTCCTCATAGAATCCGTTGGGACGAAGCTGTCCGTTTTTATAGCCATCAATGCCGGTATCACGTTCTTCCAGTGTCACATCAAGCGTCTCCCTGGTTTTCTCGACCTTGACAACTTCAAAATATTCCACCATCTCTTCCGGCAGGAGACACTCCGCCAACTCTATGTAAGGATTCTTTTTCATCGCAGTTCGTTTATCTCTGCAAAGGTATAGTTTTTATTCTGCATACACAGCTTTTTTACCATGCGCTAGGAAAAATTACCGACGCAAGAATAGGCAAGCAGGAAACCTATGGCTGAAATTAGAGTCCATGGAGACTTTCGTTGCATCTCAAAACATAAAGCAATCCTTATTGGGATGAGCAATAAGAGCCCTGGACTGCAATAGCGGCTAAAGAAGAGCGCCCAGACGCTGACAAGTATTAGGTCGGTGATAAACATCTTTTTACTGTAGATATTTCGTATCATATGCCTTGGTTTATTCGATTTTACTTTGATTTGGAAGCGCCAACCAACCTTTTGGCTTTTATTGTCATATAAGGCATCAGCTGTTTATATGGCACGATAAAATGATAAGCGCCAGCGGCCCAGCAATCTATTTCGTAGGGCTGAAACGAGAATACCACACCGAAATCCGTCAACGCGCCATCAGGTAGTTCAAATTTTACTTCTCTTTCTAGTTCTTCCCATTCGGTGCCTTCAAGAACAGGATTAGGTGACTGCCAGCCTTCAATTTTACCTTGTATTTCAGATGCTGTTATTGAGTCTCCATTCCATGCACGATAATGTGGGTCTTTTGCCATGACCTCAAACAGCTTCATCTTGACTTTATTAATATACTGACTTTTGAAAATGTCGATGTTTGTCAATTCTTTCTCTGTATTAAAATCGAATGTATGAAAAGTCTCGGTGTACATTCCGTGTCCAGTTCCGACTCTATCATATTCATACATACTAAATGTTACAAACCTCTTGTTTGCGATGTGTGGTTTAATCGCCAACGTAGCGGCACTCGATCCCATATCAAATTCACCACCACGTATCCAGTTCTCAAAAGTTTTATGTGCTAAGAAATCGGAAAGGCATTGGAAGTCGTTGGAATTACCAGTGTATACTGGCCTATAATATTTTGTCGGATTGAACCCAGCGTAGAAAGCTGACAAACCGGGAACTTTTACTTTTTCGCTTTCAGATATTCCTGTCAGTTCACATATAAAACGGTTAATCGTCTCTTTGTTTCCGATACAACTGTCTGGACAGTCCACCGTAAAGTTAAATTTTCCCATGTACTTCATGGTATCCCGTTCAAAGAGGGATGTCTCCTCAAAGACAATGGTATCGATGCATTTCTCATAACTTTTATTGAACCGCTTGAATCCATCGATAGGTTGCATAAAGGCTTTTATTTTTGCCGCGGCATCAGGGTCTCTGAGGTCAATGACAAGCTTCCTTGTAACAAGACTAAGTTTCAAAGTCGAGGGGCCAATTGAGTCATACCGCAACATCTGGTCATCGCCAACTGGCATCGTATCACAAAGCCAACCGCCCCACATTGATACATCGCCACTATATCCAAAAGAATGTCCGCCGGCAAACATAATAGTATCTATCCATAGACTTTCAGCTTCATCTGGCTCTTCGTTGTTTGATGAACTTCCGGTTGGCTGAAGAAATCGAGAAGAGGCAAAGCTATTCCAATCTACGAAACTGAGAATCGCCAATGCAAGAAACGCACCAATAATGATGAATATAAACTTTCTCATTGATAAATATTTGATATGTGTGTCGTTGATTAATGTTATCCTTCAAGCGCATTTGAGGCTCGCTTTAAGTAATCCACAGCCTTCTCATCTGCACTTGATGCGTACCTGAGTTGAGTCTTATAACTATCCATTGCCCGTTTTGCCTTACGTTGGTAGCTTCTTGCTGTATCTGTCTTCCCTTGCTTAGTGTAATATGCGGCAGCCTGGTCATATTGTTCAGCCTTTTTTAGATAGTAGGCAGCCTCCCGGCGATATCCATCGGCCTTCTTCTGATAGTATTCTGCTTCACGAACATAACGGTCTGCGGCATCCGCATAGATAACCTGAAAGGACAGTATCCCAAGTATAAAAGCGATTACAAAACGAGTCATTTCCATTATTTAAAATTGCTTGTCATTTCTACTCTCTTATATCGGCTATTTGTTCAATACGCATCCAGTCTTCTTCACTCATCATTACCCAATCCGAAGTAGAATCATTAGTACAATAATCGATGATTAGTCGAGCCCCCTCTTTGGATAAAACACCGAGTTCGTCAGCTTTCAGTAGGTATTCAACTGCCTTCTTTCGGTCTTCAATATCCTGTATGGTGACATCTTCAGCATATCCGTCAGGGGTGTCCGCTTTTATTGTCTTCTTATATTTTCGCTCACCAAATTGAGAATAAAGAAACGGAATCTTATTCATGAGGACAGGAATGAACGATGAAACATCGGTTTTGATTGAATCAAGTTTCAGACATATGGGCGCACCTCCGGCGGCAAAGAATGCAGCGTCAGCATCTGTATCCTTTGATATAATGTACTCAAGTATCTCGCTGAGTGCTACTTTTTCAGTTTTTCGATGGATATAAGATCTAAGAATGTCTGCTGAATGATAATCGTATTCATTAAGAGTATCCAATGCACATAACACCTTGTCATAATTTCTATCTTCAAGATAATTGATGAATCTTGGCATGACAGCAAACGGATTATCACGGTCTATTTTTGCAATTCCTGAGATTATAGAGTCAATATCCATTCCGGCAAGATCATAGTATCCCAATGCTTTAACAATACTCATTTTTACTCCACCTTTGCCATCCCGATAACAATCGCCGAGTGCTTCGTATGCCCACGGTTCTCCCCAGCGAGCATGTTCTATGAGGTATGGAATTGAGTCAAGCCAGTTGCTGTTATACTCATATATTCTGAGTCCGTCGGGAACCATAACTTCGAATGACTCACCGGTATCGGAATTGCATATGGGCATCTTTTTGGCTGCAAAGACCGACAGCGAGAACGCGATTAAGCAAATTGTAATGATATACTTGATTGATTTCATTTTTTGTCTGATTTTGAAAATATGTATGTTTTTTCACAGCATGAGATCAAGACTTGATTCCCTTAGCTCTTCTTTCCGCTTCAGGACGTTGTTTCTCAAATTCTTTCCATGACTATGCCTGAAAAGGGAATACTACACTGGCATGGGGATCGATGAACCCATAAAGACCCATAAAGCACTGACTCATTGTTATCCTCCATGCCATAGCCGTCCTCATCCATGAAATAACGTCCGTCAGGATAAAGCGTCCATGTCACAATAGCGACTCCATTCTTGAACTTCTCGACAGCGAATCGTTGATAGTATTCAGAGAATCGTAGGCGTTTGAATTGTTTTCGAGTGTTTCAACCCCTTTCCGGTCAACATCTTCTTTGAGATAAAGGATAGTGTCAGATCCTGATTCATCAGAACGTATGCCTCTTTTGCCCTGTGGTTGACAAGGATTCGTCCTCTCCAGTACTCGTCAATAACTTCCTCGACTATTTCCATATTGTTGCACCAATCTTTCATCCTTGAATATGGACAGCTGTCATATTCGGGTTTCTGTAGCTTCTGGTATAATTCTTTTGCTGTCATATCAATATTTTTACAGTTAGTCATCGTCATCATTGAAATAATCCTCCATGAGCTTGTCTTTGGCGATCTTACGCGCCAACCTGTCGAAGAACCTGCTCCTTGATCTGCTCTCCTTGGCGAACATGGCGTGAGTGCCTTCTGAGGAGGCATTGAACTCCAGCGTATTTGTTATGGAGATTGTTGCGGCCACTTTCTCCACATCCTGATTCGTTCCGATGTATGTAAACACCCAACCTTTGCTTTTTAGTGACTCAACGAGACTTTTTATAGCTTTGCCGTCATATTCATGGGAAGCATTCTCATAGCCGTCGGTTATTACAGTGACAAGAATGACGTCTCTGTCAGCCACATTCTTACTCAACTTCGTAAGCGCGTTGCCCATCGCATCATAAAGCGGCGTGCAACAGGCCGGCTGATACTGCTTACCAGTCAGTTCCTCGACCTTATCGACCTCTACGTTTTCGTATATGGTCTTGACAGAATCGGAATTAAATGAAACCAAAGTCACGAAATGTTCCTGAGCTCCATGCTTTTTCTGTGCCGCACGTATGGTCTGCACGGTTTCATTGACACCTGTTATTGCCTCACGTTCGATACTGCTCATCGAGCCGCTTTCATCAAGAATGATGAGATTAAATATTCTCTGCTTCATAATTACTTCTTGTATTTTATTATTTGTTACTTTATACATACCAGTTCCCACAGTATCCGAATCGGCTTTTGCCCTGAATGCAGATCCACGTATTATTGAAATCGATATACCGCCTGCCATGATGAAGATACACCGAGAATGAACATTTGGGGTGTCCTTCCTGTGTATATATTGAGACGGAGGAATTAGTACGGGTGTATGTCCCATCATTTGGTGCCGCAGCCATACAGGTGTTACCGGTAAGTCCACAAGATGTGGCCACTATGTCAGCAGTTGTGAATGCTGCTACCAAGGCAATTACGAGAAAGAATTTCTTAATCATTTTTCTATACCCTTTTCCGTGTCGGGCACAACTTTTAATTCGTTATTTGACCTTTATGAATAGTTTTCATTGGAGGTAACCCAATCTATTCAAATTTTCTATAAAAATTAGGTATTTAACTTGATATATAGAATACGAATGGGTTCAATCCCTATCACTCATGAGGAATATTTTCAAAAATAGTCATCCACATGAAATAGTTAAGTATCTCGAATTTATCGTCTTGGTCCGGTGTAAGGTTTCCAGACAGGAGTATTTATCAGTTGCCCATTGGTGTTGATGTGACACGTAATTGCTACTTCGAATTCTTCTTCCTCACCAAAGCCATCTTCATCCATCGGACAGTAATAGTAAGGAGAAATTATCCATGTCAAAAATGCTTGTCCATTACCATTGAAATGTCCGACCGAAAGGTCATATACATCGAGATTCCAATACCTTTTCTCTCTGTGAATCATATCGAGAAGAGCCACAGGAAAGTCCTCAAGCCGACAAAATTGTGCTTTCCCGTCTCTGTCAACCAACACATTCACACTCTTTGAGGACCTATTTATCAGGGATACCACACGATCGTATGTAAACAACTCAATTCCATGCCCATTACTTTTCAATACATTCTTGTTCTTAAGAGAATCTACAAACGCCATAACCGAGTCATAATCCGTGATATCGGTGTTCGCAAAGAGTCGTACTTCCCGATCATGCCGTTCTGATTCCTCAATCTTAGGAGCTACGGTTTCAAGACATTTATTGAATATTACGTTTACCTTACTTGAAAATTTGTCGGATTTTACGACATGAGCAATTTCAGCGAAACTGCCGTAAGTTATGACCTGTCCATACGCAACAACATTCTTAGTCCCATAGCAAACAAGGCTGATGCAAAGCATGTAATTTTGCCGGTTATCTGTCTTGAGGGTGATAATGACATTCCCTTGCCAGTCTTCCCACAAAATAGGGATTTTCCGATCAGGATACACATACCAGACGTTATGGTACTCGGACGCCTGCGCCGTGAAATATTCTTCCGTGGATAAAATTTCAGCTATCTCGTCATTGAGTGGAAGTACAAGTTGTGCCACATCTGAAGTCCAGGAGTCATCATCTGAATCAATCCCATCGAAGAAAAATGTTCGATCGTGTGGTGATTCCAGAACTTCATGACTCATCAACTTCTCCACTATGACTGACCGTAGCCGTTCAAACAAAGACCAGAATGTTTTCTTCATCATAATTGTCAGTATCTCATCAACAACGACTTATCGCATAACAAAAAAATCCACATCAGCAAGACAATGAATGACAATGTTATAAGCCAGTTCGAGGGTTTACGACATTGCTGAAAGGTTGTATTATTCGTTTCGCCGACTCTTTTGGGAGGAATAACGACAGGAAATATATCGCCAAAGAGCTAAGGAGAAAAAACTGAAATATAAGAACATTTCATTTTCAACAGCCAAGGTTGCTATGGAAACGCCGAAAAAGAGGATGAACATCCATAGGGTTCCGTCAAGTTTCCATTTGATGACTCTCCGATTACAGAAAAAGACAATGATACATACTGCAAGACCGACCAACCATCCTTTGCTGAGCATTCTGAATATCAGTTCGCCAATCGTCTTTCCCTCATAAAGTCCGTATGGACGAGGGTCACGGAAATCGCATATCATATCGATTATCTCTGCAACCATCACAAATGAGTACAAAACCGCAGCGACCTGAATGCCATAGAGAAAGACATCTGTTACCTAGTTACGCGTTCTCCAGTTGGCGGTAAATCCCTGCCAACGTCCCTTTCTATCAAACTGGAATAGTTTCATCGAGAGTTTATCCCTTCTAAGTTCGGCTATTTGCAAAACACTTCACATAGTTTCCTATTTTATTGTGTTAGCCGCAATATCACGGCAGTTTGTCTCAAGAAGTAATTTTCTGCGACGGCGAAACTCCGCCTCATTAAAAACTTTGATTCCATCTCCTTCATCACCCTTCTCTAACAGTAAAGAATAGATACGGTTAATTATCCTCATTATGTCATCGCATTTGAGGGTACCGTTCTTTTTATGGCCGATAAGATCCGGTACCATGTCCGGACGATGAAACATATAGTATATCGACAAGGCAATATCCGTCTGAATCAATCCCTGCTGACAGGATATGTAGCAATTCTTTTTATCAAGCAGGTCGAATAACTTCGGCAAATATTTGAGTATCTCATCGTCTGACTGAACAGTTTTGTCAATTGGAAAGTGAAAATATCCGATTCCTTTAGTCTGACACAACTCTGAGAATTTATCGGGAAAATCCGTTATGCGACAATCGATAATGAGTTCCACACCTGCTTCTTTAACTTTATCCAGACACCATCTGTTTTTCAAAGCCCAAAGTGTTTCACCTCTCACGATGTTGCCTGCAACTCTTGAGATCTTCTCGACTGTCAATTCCAATATGGAATCGGGAACAATCGGGATGTTGGCACAGCACGGATTTTCATTTTTCTGAATTTTTTCAATAAAATCCATACGATGTATAATCTTACCAAATTCCGCCACATTAGGCGCTCCAATATCAAGACCCCACCTCTGTCCAAGATATTTTGAAAGATACATTCCCTGAATTAGCAGGTCGATTATTCCATCTGAGCCGTTCTTCTCGGAGGATAGTTTCATTATGGGAATGTCCGACGGTAATTCCGCAAGAAGATTATTAGCTATTTCCTCAGATCCTGGTGTCAGAAGTGCAATAATTGCAGTCTGTCCTTTGCGCTGATGAAACCAGTTAAAACGGCCATGAGCAAAATTCCTATAGTCTGAAATCTGGAGACAACCTATTGATCCCTCAGAAAATCTTGACTCAAGATCAACCGCCGCCGGCATGGTTTCCGGCGCATACAGGACATAGAACCTATCGGTTTCTTGTGCACCATAAAGAGCTGCATCGTGTTGGCTCCACGTCTCTGTCTTTAGATCGTATGTACCGTCGATGAAGTCTTTAAGCCTGAGACCTAAGGAATCAAAAGAATTCCAGTCAGCGACCGAAACACAATCCTGACGGTAAATCCTGAACAATAGTGAATAAAACGCCAACAGGGAGTTTGTGGCAAGAAAGCCATCTCCATTTTTAAGCTTATAGATGAATGAATTTGGCTCATCATCCTCTAACATATTGTTTTCTAATAAACTCGGACTACTCATCAGCATCCCGCCAAATTGCTGCGCAGGATTTGAATGAGCGGTCATGTATGCATTCATTGCATCGATATTTCTACCACTGGCACTGAACAAAAAGACCTTTGCAGGGAGTTTGCTCCATGCGCTGAAAATATATTGATACGGAGTCATGGCTGCGGCTACCATTCCGCGTTCAACGGATAATTGCATGGCAAGCTGAGCGGCGGAAAGCGATCCTCCCGAACCTAAAAAGATTCGGGGAATACCGTCTGCGGCCAACAGATAATCACTTACTCTTGAAATATCCTGATTGAGGCTCCACTCAAGAGTGTCAGGTAATTTCGCGAGAACTTCCTCATATCTATTTGCTGTGGGTGTCATTATATATGATTTTTATTATTTGAGAAATTAAGTATTCCGGTCATCCGTACCTACTATCCAGGTCATCTCTACTTTAACAGGATCTTAGCACACCAACATTCTGCAAATTATTCGTCAACCTTATCTATCTCTGTTGAGTAAGAATCATAAACATCATTCAATTCTGCATCCTCACAGGCGGAGAACATTCGTGAGAGTTTTCCTCTGAGTCCGTGGACACGTTCTCTGCAATAAGCTCGCGTTGAAGCGTCTTCGCATACGCTGGCGGATTCTGCAAATGCCATAGCACTGCGGGCTGTGGTAGCGGTCTCAATCATCGTACCGGTCTTGCCACTACTCTTGAAAGGGACGGAGATACCGTTGGTCATCGCAGATAATTCTTTATACCAAGGACGGCCGCAGATTGAGACGGTATCAATCTTGATTTTCATATCGGCGGCTTTCTTCGCCTCGATTCGCCAGTCGATCTGGTTGCAGACTACATAGTCGCGGTAGATATAGCCGATTTCATGCGGGTCAGCATCCGCAATCAGCAGGATGGCCTTCGAAGAATCATCCCGCCAAGGGGATTCATCTATGATTTTCTTTAAGACCAATTCGTAGAATTCATCGCCGTCACCGCTGCTGGTGTCTTTGGAACCCTTGACAAACTTAATAATGTCATTCTCGTTGTCGGTCAACGGAATGTACTGGTATGCATCACCGAAAGTGTTACGGTTCACCATATCGCAATAGTCGCCGAATGCGACAATTCCGAGGCGGAGGTCTTCGTTGTCCTTGAATATACGCGGTATCATCTCAGCCACCTGATGACGGACGTCATCAATATATACAGCCATTAATCCGGTTGTATCAAAGGCGATAACCATATCGAGGTTGCCTTTCCCTTTGGGTGTGACTTTATCGTCAAGAGCTGCAGCCTTTTCAGGTTCGATGTTTGTTTTCACTTCAGTGGTGTTTCGGAGGTAACTGTAGTCTTCATATTGGTTGGATTATATGTTCTGTAATTAAAGGAGCTTGCTTGGCTGTAAAATCTAACAGTGTTTCAGGATTTTACCATTTACGAAGTCCATGCTTCTCTGGACCATGGCCACATTTGTGACCCCACATATCCGTATTCGAGCATGAACCTTCATAAGTACCATTTGTATGCTTGTAACCCCAATAGCCAGAGCAACTGCACTCGTTGCATTCATATGAAGTTTTGACGAACTTTCTATCACTTCCTCTGAATGAAACCTCGTTGCTATATTCCGTAGGATATGAATCAGAATAATCATAATTAGATTCAATAATCTGTTCTGATTCATTGTCTGTTCCAAATATGGATTCATGAAGGCCACCAAAATGACCTATACCGAACAGGGCTCCCACAAAAGCCAGCCCTAATGGTGCAAGATAGCTTTTCGAATTTGACATATCTGTATACCCTGATTCGTGTCGGGCACAACTTTTAAGTTTGTTTGCCCTTTATGACAGGTTCGTTAATGATGTAACCCATATTTTCAAAAAATTTAATCCACCATTACAAATCCAGCCCAATAGAACGGCGAAGAATATGTCTTTCGTACCTCATCGCGGGCATATTGGAATGCCTTATGTCGGTCTTTGCTACCATTGATTAGATCCAAGTAGAAATTGGTCATAAAGCATTGGGTGGCGACATCACTTGCTTCCCAAAGATTCATAATCACAGTTTTTACTCCTGCCTTCTTGAAAGCTCGCTGCATACCATAGATGCCTTCTGACGTCACCTCTCCTTGTCCTGAATGGCAAGAAGCGAGACATGCTATAACGGTATTTGACAAATTGCACTGAGCTACCTCGTCAGCTGTGAGTAAGCCCAATCGTGACGATAAAGAACCACCCGACATGACCAAACCGGATAATGACATGGCGTCATTATAGCCCTTAAGAGAAGATGGTAGGTTATGGTCGCTTGGGGAATAATAAAAACCGTGCGTAGACAAGTGTATGATATTTGGAGCATTGCAGTTCATTTGCATGAATGACTCCTTAGTTCCTTTATCCGCTACAAGCGTATGTTGTTCCATAACACCATTAAGCATATTGGAAATATCTCTCACTTCTTGCAGCGAACAAGCCAATGGCTTTATGTCACCACCATAAGTAAGTCCACCGTATAATTGTGCAGAGTTAGATGAAGCCGTTACACTATCAGCGACCAATTCCCTCGCTGAGGACAAACGATAAAACGAGATAGTATCACCGAGTCGTTCTTTTTCAAGCGGAATTGCTTCTATGACTAGTTTGTGAAATATACCAGAAGGGACATAATAAACCGTTTTGGAATCACCAATAATTTTTCTTAAAGAGCGCCCGATTATAGTAACCATGTCCGCGCCAGCTTCTCCGGAATAAAGATTCCCCCATCTGTGGTTCTCAAGAGTTAACAGAGAGTCCAGTTCCGCTCCATTGCAAATATAATGCACCGTTGGGTATTTCTGATCGCGGCGTATTTTATAACAGACATATTGTCGAGGTTTGCTCTTCGGTTTGAAGTCTGCGAAGTCCAACAATACTTCATCGTCTTTTAGATTATTCTTAACCTGTTCGTAGCCAATAGAAGCAAAAAATGTATTGTTTCCATATTGTGAACAAGCATTCGCAAGGCTTACATCAATAGTCTTTATTTGGGCGTATGTATTCAGAACATCTTTAGGTTCGCTTTTCTGATTAGCAAGTAAATCCGCCAAATGAGATTTTAGCTGATAGAGAGTAGTGATACTTGCCTCATCCTTTTCATTGCCGTTTTCTCTTATTATAGTTTCTGTCGATTTTTCAGTTGCCAGAAGCAGTCCTTTGGTTAGAAGAAGACATTCATACGCCAATGTTGTAAATTCATCCTCATTGTATTTCGCCTCAATTCCAAACGGTATGGCATTTTGAAGCAACTCAATCATATTTTCGAGATACTTCTCTCGCTCCGTTGAAGGGATGGACTGCAGATCATACAACATCTTGTCGCGATACCAAGCTATCACTTCTTTATATATGGATGCACCTTCATCAATTCTTCCCATATAGGCGAGGATATTAGCAATACAATACTTTGCCCAGTGATATTCTCGGGAATTATTACCATACAGCTTTTCACAGACGTCCAATTGCTCCTCGTAAACCATCAAAGCTTCCTCATACTTGTCATTATGAGACAAGGCGTTCCCATAGAGGTTTAGAGTATTGATTGTTTCATCACAAGGTGTGAATCTCTTTATAATCTGTCGGCTCAAATCATACATTGATTCAGCCTGAGGCCAATTATTCAAATTACTTGAAACTATTCCTCCGAGGTTAGATAATTGCAATTTACCCTTCCAAGAGAGTTGCGCATCAAGGGCGTGGCCAAATATATCATCCAAATATCGAGCTGCCATTATGGAATCTTCGTTCAGTGAGTAAATATTGGCAACGATAAGAGAATCTTCAAAATTTTGGTATCTGCCGTTCAGCCCGAGTTGTTCTATGGACTGGATTGCGTCTGTTCCATACCTAAGTGCGTCATTATATTTTCTGGAATACAAATTTGCATCTCGAAGTAAGCATTTAGCTACATAGATATCCATAATCGAATCCACCGGCATCTGCTTTAATGCTTCTTCATAGAAATATGTTGCAAGCGGATAATTCTTATCCTTATAGGCGTATTCTCCGGCTTGCATAAAGTTATTGTATATCTGAGCGTTTACACTCAAGCATACTAATATAAACGTGATTATGATGACGAATTGTCTCATTTAGTTAAATCATTTAGAAGGGTTTGGGCTTCCTTTAGATGTTCCCCGTCTTTCTTTACATATTCTTTCAACAATGGAATTACCTCTGTCTTTTCCCCACTCTTAATAAGCACATTTACCTTAAGCCAGGTCAATTCGTATTCCCGGTTAGCGTTAATACTCCGTAAATAGTCCTGCCGTTCTGATGTAAAAGACGGATCAATTACTGTGTCAGCAAGAGTTACATCGATTGCCTGAAGCGCTTTTTCATATTTCGCAGAATCAATCATAGCTTGAATCTCTACAATGTCGCAACTTCCGCCTCTATATACCGGGACTGTAGATGTAACTCCATAATCATTATCTCCTCCTCGATTTATGAAAAATCCGAAACCGATGCCACAAATCAGAACTATGGACGCAGCAGCTGAAAAACCGTAGGTACGCCACCTTTTAGCGGCTACCTTACGTTTCAATTCATCAGAAACTCTATCAGCTTCCCATTGACGCATTGCGGCTTTCTTCGAGCCGACAGATTCTGCGATTCTTTCGATTCGGTTGTCTATATTATCTTCTTTCATCGTAATCCGGCTTTGGCAAATGATTCGGTTATGCGTTTCTTTAGACTTGTCATGCACTTTGACTTGCGGCTCTTCAATCCATCGTATGAATTATTCTCAGGACGTTCTTCGAGTATCTGCTCCAAAGACTTCTTCTCATAGTAAAACATTGTCAGGATTTCAAGACAACTCTTAGGCAACGTGAGAAGACATTGACTGACAATCCTGTCTTTCTCCACATCCGGGTCTTCATCCCAATAAAGTTCTTCAAAGAAGTCGTCATTTGAAGATGTTACGACTTCATTGATGGGAATAACGTATTTTCCACTATGAAACATCTCGAGATATTTGTTCTTGACTATTCGCATGAAGTAGCCGAGCATGTCCGGGATTATGCTTTCCCCCTTTTTGGATGTGACATGGACAGCTCCGTCAAGTATATAAACCTGATGTGACTCCATCTTTTCCCAAAGGATAATGAAGGAATCTTGGAACAAGTCATCACGGTCATAATCAGTCAAGCCGTCATAGTTTGACGTGCCTTTGCCAAACTGTGAACGGCATTTATCATACCAGAACTGCTGTATCTTCTTGTCGCCACTCTGATACGCTTCGACTATCTGAATGTCGGTATATGATTTGCGTCTGAACTCGAATATCATTTTTTATTGAAAATCAGCGATAAGACTCTGCCGGTTTTCCCGGAAAGCCGTGGATTCTGAGCTACGGGGCCTTTATATTTTCTAGTCTCGTAAACGTCATCAATAGCTTTATATATGGTCTGGTCGGATTTCCCCACATAATCCCGCCAGTTGTTTGCAAGGATATGAGTCAATTTACCGACCCCATTATATTCCTGATTCAGTTGAAAATCCTGACATGCGCTAAGAGTCAGCCATGTCTCTGGAGAACGGGCTGAAGATTTTGATCTTTTACCTGGAATTACAAAATCCACATCCACCCCTCTGACCACAACAGAATCCTTCTCGCATAAATCGCGAGTTGAGTCTCCGCTGTGACAGGCATCCACAACAACTGCTATAACACCATCACGGCCGATTTTGGAGCGAAGTTTCGTCAGGTATTGAGCTATCTCATCATCACTGAGGTGTTTTTCTCCCTTATCTTTTGAGCAATACTTAAGATAGGCATCGTATGGAATCCATGCCTCATCCAAACCGTCATTTTCGTCTCCATTCAGATCAGTCATCATCTGACCATGCCCGGAAAACTGAATATATATGATGTCGCCTTTCTGCGACCGATTAATCAATAAATTGAAAGCATTGACTATACCGGCCTTTGTAGCTTTCTTGTTCGTTAATGTCACAATGTCGCTGAACCTATTTGCTTTAAGCATTGAGACTACCAATGGCACATCCTTGTCGCCATTGATTTTACCCCAGGATTTATCTAGTTGTTCACCCAATCCTATGACTACAGCTCGACGTGTCTTCGCCTCTAACGGGAGAATACACGTCATAAAAAGAGCCAGCAACGCTGCTATGTAGGTTATTTTCTTCATTAAATGTTTTATTCATATTTGCCAGTACCCATAGGTCTGACACACTTTCTATCGAGTCCAGAAGACTGTCTTCTTCTTTTTGTATCCTGCTTTCGCTCATAAAACATGTGATTTGATCTTCAGGAATAATAGAGAATTTTTGACTTATCATAAAACTAATGTCTTGGTTTTATTATATAGAGTCTGGAACTCTCAAAATCCTATCGCTGACCATACAGTTCTATGAACTGGTTGATAGCCCGGTGTTTTAGATTATAGATATTCTCAACTCTCATGTCAAGCATATCAGCGACATCTTGGGATGCATAGCCTTCAATGAGGAGCAGACGAATAATCTCCGCATATCGCTGATTGGGCATCCTTGATAAGACCGCATTTACATCAATCGCTATCTGGATGCGTAAATCATCTCGTACGGAATCCCTGATGACACCGGAATTGTCATCAATATTTTCAGTTCTGAGCAATCTCTCTCGAATGCTCATAAAGTATCGCCATGCCACCGGAATCATCCAAGTGCGCAAACGACATCCATTCTTGCCATCGAAGCCTTCTAACTTCGTCCAGTTATCTCGTGAGAGATAAAGATAAAGTTCGCTCACCAGTTCATCAAAATCGACATTGCCACGAAACACTTCCATTTTGATTTTATGGAGTATCCCACCAATCTCCTTATAGAAGAATTGCCGAATAACTTCGTTATTGCCTTTTCTCAGAGTCTCGATGAAGATGGCATCCGTTTCGTTTAATTGCTTGAGATTTTTTGCTGATTCCATAATGGGTAAACAAATCGGTTTACCCATTATGGAATAGCTCGCTAAATGTAACCCAAGGAATTACAGATTTAGCCGATTATACGTTTACCATTTTTTGAGCCCGTGTTTTTCCGGACCATGACCGCAGGTATGTCCATGACTATCAGTATTGGAGCATGCTCCTTCATAAGTACCGTTTTCGTGCTTATAGCCCCAGTAGCCCGAACAACTGCAGTTGGACTTTGTGCACTTGTTCTTGGTCTTGACGAACTTCTTTGTCTTTGCGGTAGAGTCCGTGGCTGATGGTTCCGGTGCGGTAAATGATTGCACCGTCAACGCAATTGCTATTATCGCAACAACTGCGATAACAACGGTTGTGAATTTTTTTAGTTTCATTATTATATTTGTATTTGTGATTTACTTTTATATGAAAGATTATTGCGAATGTAACCCATTGCTATTCCTCATCAGGCAAGTTTATCCAGTCTTCCGCGAGCTGCTTGCCATCTCCAAGACAGACATAGATTCCGACCATTTGAACGGGCATCCCCACCGGACCAAAATCGTAACGAATTTTCATCTTAGAATAATCCTTATTGAAGATTGCTTCATGTAGTCTGGTATATTGTTGTATTTGTCCCGAGGTGCCAGTATAGCGATAATGAATCAGACCATCTAACGACTTGGTTAGTTTCCATTCAGAACCATCCATCATCGTTATGGAATCACCAGCCATAGACCATTCAACCCAAGTACCGGAATGTTGTGGAACTTCAGATATCGGGCCATAAGCTGTTTGCGTCATAATCTCCTGCTCCATGTAGCTACGAGAAGTTTGCGCTTTTGAAGTCCAAGATAAGGAAAGTATTGCAATAAATATCAGTTTCTGTATCATCATAATCCTTTTGAACGTTTCGGCGATTTTTTTAATTTTGTAGGTATAATCACTTGTCGTCCAACTCTATGTTGTCCATGATTCAGAGAGATTGGAATTAAACTGGCTATGTCCATAATTTGTGGAATTCCTACTTTAATTGGAATTGGTCGATATGTAGTCTTGACATTTATTGTTCCTTCGAGAAGTGCTAATGAGGATTTTTTGAGAATCTCATCACGATTATTCTCGACCGTTTGAATAGATTTTTCAAACTTGTTTATTATGCGAGGTCCTGCACCAATTGATTGCAATTCTATCATTCGATTTTTCATACTGCCCTCAACAGTTTTTATCTCAGAAACTGTTCTTACAAATCTTAGTTTGTTTAAATTACTGTTTAGTTCCAATTCGGAGCCAATCTCGGTAAGAATATAAATGAATATATCTTGATAGGATCTAAAACGCTTATATATTATTTTTTTTATCGGGATCCAACTCTTTATGAATTGAGGGTGCATTCTTATTATCATATATAAGAAGATGGATATTCTTACCCTTAGAGGGTTGCGTCCATAGATCCCATTCATGACGTAATCCTTCATGAATCGAATCTTTAACTATGAATATAATATCATCGGCGAAACTTGCAAATTCATCGATGACTGACTGAGCATCACCCTCCTTTGAAAAAGTATCAATATGCCCTGCAACATTCCAAGCAGTTGGCTGCCAATCAATCGTCTGTTTACATCTTAGATTTTCGAGTAGTAGCTTATTTTGTGTTTGTAACACATACTTTTCAGTATTCCCGGAAAAACATATAAAAATCTTTCCTTGAGGCAATAAGAAATATTTACCGCATTCAGTTATAAGTTCACCTCGATTGCCATTATGGATGAACCTCCCTTTATTCATTATCGCGGCATTTCTTTTTGGGGGTGATTTTCTTTGATTTGCCATAATTATTTAGGACAATTAACTTTATAGTCCCACACTGAACCGTCATCGCCGGTGGTGACAATGATTGTTATGACACTACCTTTGTTAAATGGTATATTGACGTTCCTTGTGCCATCAGTTGCCACCATTCCGGATGTCCAAATTGGACTGCCATCAAATGTTTCGCCCATTTCATGGTTATAAATGTCAATCTTATCCTTCTGGCTTGAACCTGTATTGTATGAGAATTCAAATTTACCATGATCAATTCCCATGTTGTACGATACTGGAGCAGAAACATGCCCTGCTTTCAACCCCGTCTCGCTTTGTGTACCTCCATTGCAAGGCGGTAGCATTACGGTCATCGGAATATCCCTTTCGGATTGATTGGCAGCTGATAAATATTTCACATTTTTATTTCTAACAGAATACTCATTGTCTTCGTATCCGTCTTTCGTCGCTATGATGAATATGTTTGCATTCAAAGGAACATTATGGAGTATAAATTCCCCATTGTCACTGTTGTCAGGCTTGTAATTGTTATCTTCTGAATCATAAATCCATAAGGAACAATCCGGAAGAAGTGTTTGAGTTCCGGCAATGATTGTTCTGAAGGTTAAGTCAGCGACACGAGGTTTCAATAATATTGTGTCTCCCATCTCGAATTTGGGGATATCGGTGTGCTTTGGTTCATACTTAGGATCCAGTTTTGAATCAATTACAATATGATCACCTTCAATAGCCTTGAATGTGAACACTCCCTGTCGATTGCTGGTTTCATCATATTTGTATTCGTTTCCATCAATAGATTTCACTACAATATGGTTCCGTACACCGACTATCGGTTTACGAGAGATGGAATCAACATTAACAAATGTTTGATTATACGGAAGCGGGTCTAAATAGATTACTCTTAAACTGTCGGACTTATCAATAAATTCTTTGACCGTACAGATGGGTGTGTATATACTATCTTTATAGTTAGTTTTTGATGCTTTAAGTTCTAATGTAGCGTCTATGAAAGCATCGTTATATGCGCCTCGTCCAGTTCCATCTACGTTAATTGAAATCGGGCCATGACGAACTACATTGTTCTTGTTCTTAAGAACTATTTCAACTTTGGCATCCGGAATGGGTTGGTGAGTATATTTGTTATGAACAAAGAACGTAAAACTCTCTTTCAAAGGAGTCAAAGGGATGGTCGCAATATCATCATCGCTCAACGCTTCAATAACAGATATTGAAATGTTGGAAGTGTCCTTATAAGCATAACAAGACACACGTGAAAAGTTTATACTTCCACAAGTCGGTATGTAGGTCATATTGCATCTACCTGCCGCATCTGACTTAATCGAATCATAGACCATCTTCCCTCCTCGATTATAAGAGTATCGGAGCAAAGCATCAGCAAGCGGTTCTTCCGTTTCTCTATCTATTACAGTTAAGACTACATCTGTAGTTTTAGGAGCTAACTTAAGGGCCTGAAACCATTTATAGTGAAATAATCCTGTTGCTGGAGATTCAGGCAAGACTGAACATTCACTCTCCACGATGTATTCTGCGCTGCTAAACGCATAGAAAACGTAGGAGAACACACTGCACGGCATATCAGAGAAATGAATAATTCCGTCAGCATCGGAAGCTCGTGTTATCGAATGCGTCTCATTAACAAAGAAACGTCCATCCTTATAAAGATAATGAGACGTATAATTGATTGTAACACTATCGCAAACTATATTTTCACCGGAGTCAATATCAACGGTTTTTACACCAATGGAATGTTCACACCTCACACAACACAAGAGCATGAACGCTATTATTCCTAACGCCCAAAGCCACCAGTAAGACGGCTTTTTCATTCGGAATTCGTAATCTGACTTGCCGGATTCTATCTGAAAATCCTCAGAGTATTTTATATCTTTGAATTTTTTCATTGCTATTGCTCCTTTCTTTTTTGCTGATATGCCGCTGAAAGGGTAAATGACAGATTACATTTCTTACCGACAGTTAATGCTTGTGATGGAATAGTTGCATTCCCTTGTTCATCAGTAATACCGTCAATTATCCTATAGTTATCAGTTTTAACCTTAAATGGCATATTGGGCAAAGGTTCTCCTTTGTATCCTCGCAATTTTATATTGATAGTTTGAGGCTTTACAATCTTCTGTTCAATCTTGACTGTAAAGGAATTATCTTTGGATTCTTTTGAAAGAGTAAACGCCCCAATGATTTTACCCTCATATTCAACGTCTACCTTTGAATTCGGATAAATGATTAAATCACTTACGGCATATTGACCATTGGAGTCAGTCGTGATAGCTTCACCATTTACTTTAAGCGAACAATTAGGAACCGGAGTGTTGTACTGATTAAGAACTGTTATTGAATAGTCCGTGGCAATATTGAACACGGCAAGATACTCAAAGTCATGCTTAACAGTGAAATCTATTCTCTGAGAACCATCAACCTTTTCTACCGCAAAAGATTTATCTGCAAACAACGGCCCTATAGAATAGACTCCATTCTCATCGGTAGTACACTGTTTTTTATTATTGAATATATGCAGATAGAACTCATATTCTGATGCTGTCTCACCATTACTAAATTTACATTTCAGTACAACAGGAATCTGTGTCAATGGACGAGGTGCGGTTATTATGTCACTTATAACATCAGCTTGTTTCTCAATAGTTCTATTTTCAAAGCCCCATTGTGTAATTACTACCGACATTATGCCATCTTCAGATTTGTACCAATAAATACAGTCCGAATTGGGAACAATAAATAGTTTCTCCCAATACGGCATAGTTTCACGGAGATAGCCATAAGCTTTTTCCTTGATTTCCTCAAGCTTTATAGCAATCTCTTCTTTTTCCAAATCTCCGGCTTCAGAATATGGGGCAAATTTGAGATTGTTTTCGGTGTACCAGATTCCTTCTTTCGCCTTAATATCAACCTTCGCGAATGATTGAGCTGCGTCCTTCGGAAGCAACTGGTCAAGACGAGCTTTAAGGATGCCGTAGTTCTGACCCTGAATTACGTCACGTATAGGTGCTAATGATTGAGTAATTAGTTCTCGCATATCTTACTGAAAATCAAAAGTGCTATTACCAAATTTATCTACATATCCCAATTGTCCATTCAATGCGACAGCCGCAAAACCGTTGTGGAAACTTCCAACAGATCCATTTACTACCCTATAAGGACATTCATAAATAGGATCTATTACCCATGTGCCAGACTTGTCAATGAATCCCCATTTCCCATTTGACTGTGCCGCACATAATCCTTCAGAAAAACCATTACGACTAACTGCTTCAAAAGACGGCTGCACAATTAGCTTGCCTGATTTATCTATGAAACCCCAGTTATTGCCACTTTTTACAGCTGCAATGCCTTCATGGAAACCATATGTCAAATCATATTCAGGGTTGATTATCACCTTTCCAGACGCATTCATATATCCATATTTATCATTGTAATCAAGGTAGATAATCAATCCATCCGAGAAAGTAACCCATTCATATAATGGTTTCCCATTATGCAGTATATTATATGATTTATAATCCTCGTTGTCCAACAATACATTACCTTCAGTATCGACAAGTATGTTATGATAATTTTTGGTTTGAATCCAAATTTTTCCGTCCTTGTAATAAGAGTTGTTTACCCGTGGATAATAACCATTTTCTCCGTCGTGGGCAGAGCCGAAAAACGCGGGGTATAATTTGTCTAAAATGACTTTCCCTTCTTTATCGATTATTGACCATTTGCCATTTTTTCTCACAAATGCTCTTCCTTCAGAGAAGGCTGTGACGAAATCATATTGAGGTTTTACAACTATTTTAAAGTCTTCACTAATATATCCCCATTTATATTTGCCTTTACAAAAGAATTGTATTGGTGCCATCCCATCGGAAAACTCTCGACAATCTGTAACAGCATCATCAAGATTAAAAATCTCTCTCCATGAATGATATTTTCCCATTGTATCATAGTATCCCCCTGAACCATTACTATATCGACTGCCAAGAAAGCCGCAGTGGAAATCATCATGAAGATACCCTGATTCAAGAATCTTAATATCGCCATCTGTAGAGACATACATCGTTGAATCCTTCCTATTATTGCGAAAAACGATTCTTGCGATATTATCGTTTATATCACCTACAGCAATGGCATTCCTTAAATGATTAGCAAATTCAGGTGTAATAGCTTCTCCTTTTTGTTGAGCTTGATAAATTTGAATAGCAACTTCATACCAGTCGGGAATAGATTCTCCCAGAGGGTCAAATTTGGATTCAAATATTTTCTTACCCGTATTTATAGCATCAAGATATTGCTTATTATTATAATAAGCTAATGCTTCTTCAATTATAGTATTGTACTCGTCACGCAGTTGATTTCTCAACTGAATGCTATCAGCTACCTGTTGGGCATGAAATCTTGCATTTATAGAGTCATTACATTGCTTAATTAATTTATTGGTTTTGGGTTTGAATTTGCTATACTTTAGCAGCCCAACACATATATTCCTGGACTGTACAAACTGTTTTCCGTTAAAAAGGGAAAGAGCGCGATTATATCCTGAATTATATTGGGCATCATTAATACGAAACTGGCACACATTTATATTATATCGAGCATCCTCACGCTGATTTTCTGTTGCGCTCTGAAGATTAATAATGTCCGAATAGAAACCTTTTGCCTTTACATAATCGCCTTGGGAAAATGCTAATTCAGCAAGTTCCATCAACTCTTGCACGGGACCTGCAAAAGCGACTAGGGTTATGGTAACAAGTGTAAGAATAATAACTATCTTTTTCATAATCAATGATTATTTGAATATGCTTTTTCCGCATTTGCTTCTATTTGAGACAAGATGGTCTTCAACCTAGATTGTTGAGTTTCCCATTCGCGAAGAATTGAGGTTCGCAATTCTTCGTGGTTTTGACGATCTTTTATTTGTGCATTTGCCATTTCTTCTATCGGCATAAATGGGACTCTAATCCTTGGAGTATGGGTTGCCAATCTCTCAAAATGAGAAACATAATCCTTATATACCTCTAAATACTTTCGGTCGGCATCATTTTCATTTGGATTAATTGCTGCAAATCGCGATTCTAACTCGTTAAGTTCTTTCTCCTGGATATCATTAATAATGTTTTGATGCAATGAATTCCTATCAGGATCCAAGATAATATCTAACCAATGAAGAGTCTTTTCTACATTTGCTACGGAATCCTGCGCATTCAATGCCAGTGCTAAAGGATAATATGCTCTTGTTGAATCCATTTCGGCATATTTTGTCAATAATAGTATATCCTTATTATCAATCGCCCACTGAAGGCTATCGATTTGCTCGACATCTTCAGTTATAGAGATTAGTTCATAGTCATCAGACTTGATATTGAATGGCCATGCATTATCATGCCATTGGACGTAGGTTAACCATCCTAAAACGAGAAGGACTGCAATGCCTATCCATCTCCACCATTTGATTGGATTAGGGACAGGCGCTGGAGGAGTCAATTCCACAATCTTTTGCTTGGCAGCATCAAGATGTGCCGACTTAAATTTCAGCGACGGATTACTATATTTTGCCACAAAAGATTCATAAGCAGATAGAGTGTTTGCCTTATATGCCGTTTGCCAGTCCTTATTCTCTTGGCTTACAAATGCCTGTTTTTCTAATTTGACAATTGCATCAAGGGCTTCTTTCTTATGGATACCTGCATTATGATGGCTTAAATAGCGTTTATATGCTTCAACAGTATTATCACTAAGCGCATTCTCCCAATCAGAATTATCGGCTTCCTTTTGTGAACGTATGTCTTCTGCTTTCTTGAGATTACCAATATTGGTACTTGCGGTATTGTAATGCGCCCAATTATATCCGGGATAACTGTTCGCATCACAGATATCTTTATACTCTTGATAACCTGCAATCGTATTTAATGATTTAGCTTTAGACCACGCTTCTTCATCAATTATGTGACGGATAGCCCATTCTGCCTCTTTGATATGTGAGCCTAAATATCCTTCGTCTGACGCATGACCATAATTATTTAAATACTCTTGATTGGCTTCAATGGTGTTTACCTTTGTTGCCTTATTCCATGCTTCATCATCTTTAATACGTGGGTCTGGAGCAGGTGCCGGTGTTAATGTTTCAATGGCATGTTTGGCATCTTCAACATATTTACCTCTATATGCAGGTGAAAGCAAATCGTATTTTATAAGATACGATGAGTAAGAATCTATTGTATTAAGCTTGGAAGCAAATGCCCAATCCGCGTTGTCTTTGATTTGTGAAATAGCTAAATGAGCCTGCTGAACATGACTCCCAACATAATCAGGAGCGACTCTATCGTACAACGATAGATAGTCAGCATAGGATTGCAAGGAATTAATTTCACAAGCTTTGGCCCAATCTTTGTTGTCTTTGAGTCGGATAATTGCCTCTTTGACTTCCTTAATATATTTGCCTCGATAAGAAGGTGCAGGTTTATCGTAAATATCAAGATATTTCAAATAGGCATCCTCAGTGTCTAATATTTTAGCGTCAGCCCATTCTTTATCATCATTGGCGATATGCTGGATATTCTCTTCAGCACGCGAAATGTATCTTCCAATATAAGAGGAGTCTGGATTATTGTATGTGTCAAGATACTTCTCAAACATTTCTATTGTTTGAGAAGCTAAGGCTTGATTCCACAAAACTTCATCTTCACGCCGTCTTGCTATTTCGTTGGTTAATTGTTTATGGTAGCCCTTAAAAAGATTTTTAAATGCTACACCTTCATCAACCAAGCCCAATACAATATCATCAGCAAGATATGGAATACCCTTATCAGTAGTATTTCCGATATTATCCCGATCATAACCTCGATTTCTTAGCCTCTTGCCAATCTCTACCTTGAGGATTCTTTGCAAACCCTCTGAGAACAGAGAAAGCGCAATTGATTCGTCAATGAGGCCATTGAGAACATCATCTGCTATTGCAGGTATATGTGATTTATCGTACATCATATCTAACTAATCTTATATTCGCCCTAAATTTATCGTCAGAGCATCCAACACCATTATTTGCATAAAAGAACCTATCTTTTGTGCTGCTCCAATATGGTTCTTCTTTTAAAGGAGAACCACCAAACTTTGTGATTACTGGATTTACTTCATCATAGATGAACCAGTACCGCGTGTCTTTAGGAGGTAAATTCGTTCCGAATTTAAAATTAGCATCTTGCCATGTATATTGACCTGCCTCATCAAAGAGATTGATTACGTAGCATTTGCCAATACCTGAGTCATTTACATAAATTCCTATTTTTTGGAATTCTTTCTGCCATTGACTGCCGAGTTTTGTCCATATCTCGTATGGAATGTAAGCAACAGGATATCTATTACCCTCGCATACTAAAGACAAGTTAACTGGGGTTCTAAATTGATCCACTAAGAAAAACATTACATATTCCTTACTATGCTCAGGAACTAATGAATAGAAGTGATAAGCTTTTTCAAGATCCTTCGCTTGACCTATCCCAAATTCGTTTATCAAACCTTTTAATGCATTGTTATCTAAGATATTTGCAATTTCTTTAATTTTAGTATAATTACGAGGTATCCCCATGTCGACATGAGACAATTCAGGATCAATCCAAAGATAAGAAATACCTTTATTATTTAAGTATCTGACACGATTTACTAATAAGCTATCTGCATTAGACCAAATTCCATTTCCGGCAAAGTATATATCAATAAGTTCGCCATAGGAATCTTTGTCCCCTAATTGTATAGCTTTTTCATAATATTTAATAGCTTTGGCTCCATCCACTTTAAAGGTTGACGGCATATCTGAATTATATACACCCTTGTAAATCGCACCCAATTCTTTTGTTGCCTCAACATGATTACTATCCGACGCGAGTGTTAAATAATGAATAGCTTTTTCATAATTGATGTATTCATCGTCGCAATTATTCCCATAATTATCATTCTCAAGGTACATCATTCCAATCCGGTAGCATTCTGCAGCAGATAATTTTTCGTCATGATTATACTCCTTCCCTTTTATGTACTTGTATACACAGATTCCAAGACATCCTATGATGCAGACAATAACGAAACCAATAGCCTTTTTAATCCATCTTTTAAATGGAGTGGGAGTTGGCTCTGATAATAACTTCTTTGCCTCATCAATATGATTCAACTCCAAAAGATGTTTTATGGGTTCGTATTTAGAGATATATTTTTTGTAAGCTACTCTTGTCTTTGACGCAGATGTCTGAAGCCAATCTATTGCTTCCTGAAGTTGAAGAATCTTTTTCTTCGCATGGTCATTATGCTTACCAGCATATCCCCATGGATTATTCTTATACACACGAAGATAATCTTCGTAAGAATAGATTGTATTCTTAGAAGTCGCTTTTAGCCATGCCTCATTGTCTGACTGAGCCAGTTCCCTCTTTTGTGAATTAATTATAAGTGATGATAACAAATTCGATAGTTCTGCTTTGTTATCCTCATTCTCAATTTCTGATATTGAAATCAGTTCGTCAATTTCAACCGGCTCTTCATCTTCATTAATAGGAGTTCGGTATATCTCCTTTGCCTCATCAACATGTTTCCCCCTATAATACGGTTCTTCCTTATCATATTGATTAAGGTAGTCAGAAATCGCATTTGGAGTACCGGCAGTTTCTGCATTATGCCAATCATCTTCCTCACGTACCTCCAAAGCCTTCTCAAGCAATGGACGATTGGGGCGGAACAACCCGTTTTTGTAGAGTTGTTCTTTTGTCGTTGAGCCGGAAATAATGTATTCTACCAGCTCATCGATACTGTATATATTGATTTGAGAAAGATTAAACTCTTCCATTAAACTCTTCCATTAAATTCTTACTAAGCTAAAGTTAAATGCATTATATGCCTCCACCTTGCTGTTAGCTTTCCCTTCAGCATTGCGTTGACGATTTGGTCGGAGGATAAATTTATAAGGGTTATAGCCTCCGGCATACGATGAACTTGTAGCAGGGGTTTCTTGATCTATATAAATTATATCGTGATTTATTTTCAAATTTAATGTTGCAGAATATTGACGACCGGATGGCTCAACGACATCCAAACGACCTTTATTAGTCCCATTGAAAGTAAAATAGATAACTACTTGTTCATTGGAACTATTCTGTATGGCAGTAGTACTTTTCCATCTACCTCTTAAGTTTTCAACAGTAACATTGACTGGTATCGCCATAGTATCCGGCTGCTGGATACAACCGGGATGTTCACGTTTTAATTGCTCTAATTCTGCTAATAACTCAGCATAACGTCTATTAATATCCGAGCAGGTTGGTTCTTCTACAATGATTTCTTCATCATCTTTTTGCCGAAGAGCATTAGCAAAGTTTACAGTTGGGCCAACGGGACCTATTGAAGTATTGCCAGTTGCACGAAGAATGTTTGCCATCTCGGATGTAGAAAGAGATTTGTCATAACTTTTCAGAAGTGCACATCCACCTGTAACAATCGGAGCAGCCATGCTCGTACCATCCATAAATGTATAGGCGTTCCCTGGCACAGCATTATAGATATGTATTCCAGGGGCAGAAACAGTCGATAAATCTCCATAATTGCTAAAGGAGGCTTTATCACGTCCTTCTCCTACCGCTGATACCTTAATAGTTGCATTACTTCTAGACATAGGATCTATGCCTATCAGAATATTTTCATTACCTCCCGCCAATACAAAAGTGACATCTTTCTGACGGGCCATATCAAATATCTGATTCCACATCTGCTCCTCCTGCTTAAAATAGAAATTACGGATATTGTTTTGCAGATATGGTGGCATATATTGAACATTAGGGCCAAAGTACATTCCCAAAGACATATTGACAACGTCAGCTCCATTTGAAATTGCGTATATGACTCCATCAATAATCGCAGAAGAGGACATATTACCACGACTGTCTCCAACTTGAATGGGCATAAATCTACATTTAGGCGCAATGCCGGCAATTCCAATTTCATTGTCGGCATTGCCTATCGCGGTACTTGCGACGTGTGTTCCGTGTCCTCCCGGAGATGGCGTTATATTTGAAGTATGGTTGACAGCATTAAATGGTTTGTATGCTCGTCCCTGCAATTCTGGATGATCTAAGTCAAAGCCATCATCAATTATTGCAACTATAATATCTTGGTCTCCCATTGTAACATCCCACGCATCAAATACTCCACATTCGTCAAAATACCATCGTTTATCTTGCACTTGCAAATCCGGATCATTTGTAAAAGTAGAGGATGATTTATACATCGCATCGGGAATTACCAGTAGCCCAAATTTGCCATACTTGACCGGCAGTTCCTGTTCAAATGACTCCCTTTCATTGTCCGGTAGTGTTAGGGTAATTCTGCGTAAAAGGGAATCCGGTGATGATAAGATGTATTTTGAGGCATCGGGATAATCTTTTCTAAATTCACCTACAAAACCTTCAATTGTTGCGTCCTCAGCAGTAATCATTAGCATCAGACGATTTGATGCTAAGTAATTTACACTGTCTTTACTGATGACGATATTTTCGGATGTCAACTCAGGTGTCGTATCCAATACCGTCTTCATCGATGAAGAGCACCCGTTTGCTAAAAGACATATAACCACTACTGCAACAATCATAAGAAGTGCAACTATCCAATACCAATAGCTATTTTTCTTCCTGGGATTATTGTCTTCAGAATCTTTTTTCTTATAAGTTTGGCTATCTTCTTCAGAAGTATTATCGGACGCTTCTTTTGGTATGTTTATGGCCTCCTCCGATATTTGAGAATCTATAATACCTTTTTCAGTTACTTCCTTTTTTCCCTCTGAAGTCTCTTTTTCTATGCCTATGGGCATACCAAGTGTTTCGCAACCATTAAGAGGCGTTACACCCCATTCTGTAATTACTAATCTATCTTCCCCACAAAAAATTGAAGATTCTGAAATATAAGTAATTGCCGCATATAATAACCGTTTAACGTCTTCAGTTGCATCAGCGATTGCTTCTGCATACGTACTAAGAGCATCTTGCAAAAGTTTATTATATTTGTCTTTCTCGTCTCCACTTAAATCAGACAAACTTTTAGGAGTTGATGAGAATTTGTCGGTCGTCCAAATTATTTCTTCATTAGTTCCGGAACCAGAGAATACAGGGATTGCTAATAGACCTTGAAACTGTACTGGAATGAGATTTTCCCTAACCCCCAATAGCCCAAATATTCGGCTTTGACTGCGCACAACGACTCGACCCTCACAGATTGTGAGTTTGAAATCGCGAACATTGGATGTTGTTAATTCAATCATGACATAGAGAGATTAAGAGTAGCCATCGTGATTAACTCTTTGTCGGATTCAACAGATTTATGAAGCGCAGCTACGTCAAGAATGTACCTCTGGATAACATTTCTTAGCGCATCGTTCATCTCCACATCATAAGTAGGAATGCCGATAGTTGCCAGAAAAGAAATTTCCATAAGATCCATCCATTGCTGGAACTCTACCCAATTAGACATGTGAGAACCATGGCCTGAACGTTTCGCGGGAGATTTGACATCGGCAGCATCGAATGCATTGAAAAGTTCCGCTAAAGATTCTTTTATTGCACGATTATCGAATTGCGTCTTTTCAAATACGTCACGATGCAGGGATACAGTCAAATTCATTTGTTCCTTGGTATTGCTAATAGCCTCCCAATCGGCATCAGAGTAGAAGGCTGCACCCATAGAAGTAACGAATTTATTGATCATGTGAGCGCAAATGTCCGCTATCATATCAGCCAAGTCATCAAGAGATGATGCCCCAGATACAAATGGATGAATCCGCTCAGCCATCTTTTCCGCAACATTTATTTTCTTTGAGAAGAGTGCTCCCATATTATCAAGGAGACTCATTAATTGAGCTTCTTTTAGTCCTCTGGCTGAGAATGATGAGTATGATTCGGAATCAAGATTATTTTCTTTCCATCGCAACTCTATAGCCTCAGCTATCATCATGCTTAGATTCTTTGCCTTATATGGAGAAATAACCTGCTCAATCGTAAGACCATATTCACCCAGTTCATTTTCAAGATTATCGACACTATCGCAAGCGATGTCCTCCATCAACTTCTTTAAGTTGTTATCGTAAGAATCATTGAAATCAATTCCGGCACTTTCTCGAATAGCAAACAACGCATCGTTATCGGTTTCTTCAACGACCTCTACCGCATTGATTGTATCAAGAACTACATCATGCAGATTGGCCTCATCTATCACCAATTGATTGATGAAATCGCTAAAGAAATCTTTATCCTTACCGAACAGAATATTCATGGAAAGCCTGATACGACTTGCAGTCTTCCGTTGTTTCTCCAGTTCAGCAGCTGCATTATCGTCATGATAATAGCGAATCAGGCTATTCACAAGTGAATTAAAAGAGCATTGTAGCACTCGCTTGAACAACAGAGTACGCATATTGCTCATCTTATCAGCCACGTCTTTTAGGTAGTCGAGAATAGGTAAGGAGCCATCGTGACCGGCTTCAGTAACCGAGTCCCACGTTAACTTGGGATTGACAAAATGAGACTGGATAAAGTCGAGCTCTGTATCTAAAAATGAAGATTCAAGTTCAGCAAAGTATGTCTCAAAGTTTTCAGACTTTGATTTTTCATGTGAAATTATTATATCATTTTGTTCCTCATACCCATCATACAATCCATCATATTGAGAATACAAAAACGCCCTAAGAGGGAATATTGCCGGAAATGCACTTTTAACAGTCCATTGATCGAACCATGAATCTTCCGAACCTTTTATATGCGCCACATTCCTGATGGCAGAGGCAAAGCGTTTCCAACGAATAAGCATTTGATAGTATGCCTGTTCACGGTTTGCCTTCATAATAGAATCATCCTTCTTAAGATAATTATTGAATTTTGTAGCAATCATTAAGAGAGGTGACACTCCACCTACACTGTCTAAGAATGCGGTTCGTTCCTGCATATTTGCGCCAACGGTGCGCTCAACCCATCCTCCAACAAGTTTTGGCAAGCTCTTAACTTCTGCTTGTCTTTCATCTTGACAGAAAAGAAGAGCTGAAATTAAATATTGAGCTGAATACTTGTTAAAAAGATATGCGACTTTACCTCGTACAATCATGGTAACTGCGGTTTCGTATCCAAGATTGGCGACGGGTATTTCTTCGCGACTTCTTGCACCGGGAAAGTCCAATACGTCCATCTTTGCGAGCATTGGCTTGGAAGCCTCAATCTCTTTCGCTGAAAGAGGATTGGTTGGATCGGCAATTGTAAAGTCAACTTCCTGTGCTATTGCACAAAAAGCATCTTTGGGTATGTTCCTCACGACATTTCCATCCTCGGTAAGGACATTGATGTATTTTACTCTCGCAATTTCAAGAGTTGACATCGTCTCCTCCGTAAGATTGTCTATGCCGACCAATTCATAGAGGCGGTCAACGTGCAGAATTGTGCCTTCTTCCTTATTGATAGCGTCAAACGACACATACGATTTCTTGCTGAAATTAAGTTTTTTCGCTGTCTTAATCAACTTTACAAAAATTTCAGACAATACTTGATGATGTCCCCAGAAAAAACCAAAGACATTATCCCAATCCTCGACTGGAATTGATTCAATAATATTGCCTAAGTTTTCAAAATATCCTGTTGCAAGAAGATTTTCTCTGAAGTCAGGGCGCTTGCTTAAATATCCACCATCAAAGTATTCCATAATTTCATATATGGAATCTATAGTAATGATATTCTGAACCTTTTCCTTGCCTTGATATTTTTCATTAAGTCTAACTAACTCTTCTGAAATCTTATCTTTGTCAGGCACAATTTGACCATCAATATCGTTGAAGTAGCTATCTACTATCACCAATACAATATCAATTGGTGATAGCATTACCACTTGATAAGGGTACTCTGAATTAGCACCACAGAGGTTTTTCGTAGAGAAGCGTGTAATAAGCGCTGTAGCCTCTTTGCCATTGCCTGTTGGGTTTATGCTACTCAAGAAGCCAACTGAGCCACCTTTAGAGTCGTATATGCGAGTAGGAGCAGTCTCAGTTGCCAAGAGGTAATTGCTCATATAAGATTTCCCAACTTGACTTGCCCCAAAAATTGCAGCTCCAGCATTCACCGAAGAAGCATATTGTATTCTCTTAAGATTGATTCTGTTCTGTATAAGAGATCTTTTTGTCTCTTTTTGAGAGCCACCCTTGAGGAATCGCTCTGCCCACTTGATACCGTGATCATTTGCGGATATTTGGGCAACTATATTTTCTTGTAATGTATAGCTCATGATTAATTGCCTATGCGGAGTTTGAAAATACCGGTGTCAAGCCAGTTGGTTGATTCGTCTGACCATGTTTGTAACTTGAGGTTCAACATATCAACTGAAATATCATTACGATTTGCATCCGTAATAGAAGATATAGTTATAAGTTCTCTATCTTCACTGAAATCTCGTTCAAAATGGATTGTCAGAGGCGCAGCCATACGGATGTCAAACGTGATCTTGTCTATCTCATTAGCCAAAATGTCCGGGGGAATGCTCCCTTCGGTTAGATTTGTGCTCTTTTTAAGGACTCGCTTAATTGCAAGCTCCTTAATTGCCCCCGAATTGAGTTCAAGGACATACATTAGGCATGAAGGATAACCATCAATATCAATCTGTTTTGCACCGATTGATATTGGAAATACAGTAACATCTTTGTCTATTTCACTCACCTTGGGTGATAAGAAGCTATCAAGAGTGCCGGTATGAGTGTTTATTATGCCGATATAATCAGTTGTCGGTAGAACTTTGGACTTCAATAAATCAGTGGATAATCTAAACTCCGGAAGTTTGCCATTTTCTGCCAAATATGCAATCAGGGCGCCTACGGCAACCATAGATTTATTGTCTTTGAAATGTCCTATGGTAGTTGAACCCGGATACCATGATCCAACACGATATGTGCTCATTGAGATTAGTCTATCAGGACTAACTGGATAGAGACGTTGCATCAGTTGACGCATCTGTCGCAGAGAACAGGGACGACCGCTTATCAGCACAATGTCACATTGATACTGATGGAAAAGCGCAGCCCATTTTCTCATTGAAGGCTCGAAAACTCGACGAATTATCTCATTGAGAAAAGTAGGGGAGAATCTGATGACAATATCCTCAAACCTAAAGCCCATCTGTTCTGCGAAAAAATCAAGCAAAGATAGCGCAGGCTTTGCTTCCGGGAATATTTCATCAAAAGTTATTGTATGCTCTTCCTGCCCTTGACGTAACTTTTCGAGTAGAAGAGATGCAATCGGCTGGAGAACTTGAATTAGGAACTCCTTGCGCATCCGTTTGTTGATAACCTTCATTGCAGCATTATCCCCAAAGAAATAATTCATTCTTTGAGAAACGTCAGACACGCCCATGGATTGGAGTTTTGCAGTGATAATGCCTGAAGCATTGGGGTATTCCGCCTGGGGAGCATCCAACATAACATCAACAATAACTCTTTTTACCAAGTCATCTCCTGCAAGTTTGAAGCTCTCCCAAAACAACGGCTCGGGCTGAATACTCAATGCTTTCTCATTATATTTACATATCATGATGTCGGTTGTGCCGGCACCGATATCGAGTGTAGCGATATTTAGGGATGGTTTCTTTTCATTATTCCTTATACGACCATAGGTTTCAAAGAATTCGGATGTGTTACCTAAATAGCGACGTAATTCGCTATAAAGATAAACCATCTGACAGCAGGTAGCTTCATCGTAACTCCAGCTTTCGCGCATAGAATATTCCGATTCTTTGTATGTCAAATCTCGAAGGGACGGTATAATCGTAATCTTGTCCGCATCATGTTTGCGGTCGTAGGGCTTATTATATGCCTTTGCATAGAATCTCTTTAAAACTATTGCGGCATCTTCCATGCATTGGCGAAGTGTAATCTGCTCCTCTTTTGTCATGGCAGTTGGGCAAGTGAGAATCACTCTCTTGATTTCTCGCTTGCGAAGCTCATCACCATTGTTCTTGCGAAATTCGTAGCTATTGATCTGCTGTCGAACTTGAAGTAGAATCTCCAAAAAGCAAAATGTCATCAGAGAGCTACGTGAATAACTGCTCTTATCACCCATTTCTTGAGGGTCAGCAGCGAACTGGCCGTCATTATGGAATTGCTGCATCAGCCCTTCATAATCAATAGCCTTGGCGGGACCAAGATCATCATTTTGATTCGAAATATACTTCCATTGGAATGCGTAAGCATCCTTATCCCACAAATAACGTTTGGGGCTACTATAGCTGGTATCATATTGAACAGCATCCTCGTAATTTTGATTGCCGTTATATATATTAGCCAGTGCTTCTTTCCCAAGTCGTACCACACTCGGCCATCGAAAAGAACCATCAATGGTTTCTACACCAAAATCTTCTTTCTTGAAACATAGGCGCATGTCGAACGGATCTCGATAAATCTCGCCGGTTTCAAGATTACGTATTTGAACGACTGCTGATTTGGAGAATGAAGTGTCTATCGGATCTTCAGCAACAAGTCCGAAAGTTCTGGAATTACCGATATCAAGTATCAGGTTTGTATCAATGGATTTTACCCCTTCATCGTTATACAACCGGACTTCCGGCAAAATCCCGAGACGATAGATATACGAAATGAAATAAGTATAGAATGCCAAGTGCTTCATCCTATTATTTTGAGTGAGCACTGTTTGATCTGCACAGTGAAGTATATTCTTCAAATATCTGTTCAACCAAGGCTGGTCATCTGTGTTGCAGAAGTCAAAAGCTTTTAGTGGGACAAGCCTATTCAATACAGCCGCTTTCTGCGCGTGTGGCATTTGCTCAACCATATCATTTGAGACTCCACACATTGCATATGTTCGAAATGGCTCACCTAGAAAATATGGTGCTTCCTTATCTTGACCGGGACGTGCATCGGTATCAAAGGCTAAAATTACCTTATAGACTGATTTTTCATCATCTGATTCAGTTTCAATACGTACCAACTTCATTCGACACCAATTGGATGGCGAATTACTACCACCATCAAGATTGCGTTCGTAATAAGGGATAGGCAACCAAATATTCTCAATTTGTTCCAGTCCGGATTTCCTTAAATCGCCAACGCGTTCCGTTAATTTATTGATACGAATGAGATTTTGAGGGTCAAGCCAATTCATAGCCTCGGTAATTTCATCTTCGTCCATGAGTTGGTTAGTAACAGGATGCAAATAACCACCGGCTAATAAATCTGAACGGCGAAGGCACTGCTTGCTCCCCGGAAAGTAATATGCTTCTTCGAGCTTTATCTTTCCATTCTCATCATATTCATAAAAATACAACGGATCTAAGACTCGGTCATTTGATGTGGAATCAATAACGAGTCTTTCTTCTAATTCGTAGAACTGTATTCCCGAATTGAATATTAGTGATATGTTGCTCATTCGATAATGAAGGTCTGTTGGTTTCCATGATAGAGAGACTCGAACGAACGAACCTATCACCAAGGATACGTTTTTATTTAGTTTATATATTATGGAAAGTGTTTTCTCTAAGCAAGAGAGGCTTATCCAAATACAAAGTTAGCGATTATTTCTCACATACGCACCATAAAAGGCGAAAAAGGCGGAGGAAAGATTCCAACAGGAAGTGCAACTGGCATTTCCTCACTCCTCCTCAGGTGAAGTCCGCGCGCTGAGGGGGCTGGGTAAGCCCCCGTTGAGGGCAACGCCGATTAATGCATCTTTCACCAGAAATTACCTGCAACACAAAAAAGGAGACCGAAGTCTCCCTGAGATTAACTATCTTTGTTTTGTCAATGAACTATAAACAATTAACCTCGCAGCAAAGGTTGCAAATTTTTGCCTTGCTGCAAAGATAAACTCCGAGAAAAGAAATCGCCTCCATCGTGGAGTGCAGTCAGTCAACACTCAGCCGCGAAATCAGGCGCAATTCCACAGAGAAAGGCCATTATCTGTGGGACAAAGCGCACGCCAAGGCTATGGCGCGGCGCAAACGCACCATAACCAACGGAAAGCTCGACGAAATGCTTGTATGGCGCATCCGTCAGATGATAATCGAAGACCAGTGGTCGCCCGAACAGATCAGAGGGGTACTGGCCAAAGAAGGCATCTATGTTTCAATCCAGACCATATACAGGCAGATAAAAGCGGAGAATTGCGGTGCAACTGCCGTCATCCGAATTTCAGACGGCGACCCACAGCGGAGCGCAAACCGACCAAAGCCACCAATATAGCCAACCGAACCAGCATACCCGACCGGCCGGCGGAAGCCGACGGAAAACGCTTCGGAGACTTTGAGATGGATCTGATTGTGGACGCATACGGTCACGCCATACTCGTTCTTGTGGAACGCATGACCAACTTCGCGATGATGGAGAAACTGCCTCATGGCAAGAAAGCAGCCTCGCTCGCACGAACTGTCGTCAGAATGCTTTATGGCTATCGCAAGAATCTGAAAACCATCACTACGGACAATGGCAGTGAGTTCGCGGCTCATCTGGACATAACGGCAGGTCTGAGAATACGGGGAATGGACGATGTGACGGTTTATTTTACCGACAGCTATTGTTCATGGCAAAAAGGAGCTGTGGAACACGAGAATAAACTCATCCGTCAGTATATTCCTAAAAAATCGAATTTCAATGACTTTTCTGATAATTATGTCCACAATGTCGGACGAAAGCTCAACATGAGACCTCGTAAAAAACTTAACTTCTCAACTCCCAAAAACGAATTCTTCAAACAAATCGCTAATTTTGCACTTGCCAGTTGAACCTGCGCAACAACAACAAAAAAAGAACCGGCAATGTGTGCGAAATTACCGATGTCGGCCGATGGCATAATCCGCCTGTCGAAAGTGGAGGTAGATCCTGCGTATCTTGATGAGTATATGAAGTATGCAACCGAAGTAGGTGAAATCTCCTTGCGTACAGAGCCCGGAGTGCTTACGATGTATGCCTTGCAGGAAAAGGAGAATCCTTGTAACATAACGATTCTCGAAACGTATGCCTCTCAGGAAGCATACCGCAAGCATATCGCCTCGGCACACTTTCAGAAATATAAACAGGGAACACTTCACATGATCAGAAACCTCCAGCTTCTTGACCAGAATGAACTTAACCCTTCCAATAAAGTTGTAAATTATATCAAATAAATTATTCCCCATAAAGAAAGCAATTATAATAACTTGTAGAGTGCAACATAGCCTATCAAAGTTCAAGGTGTCATTCATCCGACCACTTGGAAATCACTGAGGACTACGGATTTACAGCTGTTGTACCAATAAATATAATGGACAATGATATTGAAACAGCTCTACCCGTTACCGGCGGCAAGCATCTCAATTTACCTATATCGGGAAAAACTAGCTGGACTATGATTTCACGATTGTGCTGTAACATTTCAAAGGTCATTCCAGCGGAGGTTTTGGCGGAGCGTTAAAGAACATGGCAATCGGTATGCAGTCAAGTAACGGCATTCATCTTCTCGACTATGCCGAAGAATTAGGACTCGGCACTCAAAAATATGTTCTAATATCTATTGAGTGAGCATGCGTTTTTAAGATTATAGTCGCTTTATTTACATTATAACGAGGTGTACTATTTCATAATGAAATTTTACAGTACAGCCTCTTTTTTACGCCAAGGTTTATCAACTTAGAAGATTTTGAACATTATTTTGAAGAAAGTGTTATGAAAATCGTAGTGAGTGTCTTTTATTTTTCAATTTTAATAAATAAAGTTTATCATTGTGATGGGGACCATTCTTTCAATTTATAAAATAAGATATAATATGATTACTATTGCAAAACAGTCTAAGGCATTGGCGATATTTCTTATGCTTGCAGGGGCACTCTATGTACCCGTACACACAAACGCTTGCACCCGTGCAGTATACATAGGACCTGACAGCATGGTTGTGACGGGGCGCACAATGGATTGGAAAGAAGATCCACAATCCAATATATATTTTTTCCCAAGGGGTATAGCTCGTCGTGGCGGATTGACAGACAATACTGTAAAATGGACATCATCATATGGTAGCGTGGTGACGGCAGGATATGATATAGGCATCTGCGACGGGATGAATGAGAAAGGACTTGTCGCCAATCTACTATTTCTGGCTGAATCAGATTATCACAGACCCGATGACAAACGCCCTGTAATGGGGCTGAGTATCTGGACCCAGTATGTACTTGACAATTTTGCCACCGTAGATGAAGCCGTATCGGAATTGAGCAAAGAATTGTTTCGTATAGATGACCCCGATCTTCCAAACGGAGCAAAATCGACACTACATCTTTCAATTTCTGATCCTACAGGAAACAGCGCGATATTCGAATACATCAATGGCAATCTCGTGATTCATCACGGCAAGGACTGTCAGATAATGACCAATTCACCTTCGTATGACAAACAGCAGACACTGGATGACTATTGGAACCAGATCGGGGGACTGATAATGCTTCCGGGAACCAATCGTGCATCCGACCGCTTCGTGAGGGCGTCTTTTTACATCAAAGCACTCCCTAAGACATCGGATTATCGCCATGCTGTTGCAGGAGTGTTCAGCGTAATGCGAAATGTATCTGTGCCACTCGGTATATCAGTTCCATCGCAGCCAAATATCGCCTCTACCAGATGGCGCACTGTCGCAGACCAGAAACACAGGGTATACTATTTCGAATCGACATTGAGCCCTGATATTTTCTGGATCAACTTCAATAATCTTGATTTCACCGCAGGCGAAAAAGTCAAAAAACTCACACTGACCAATGGGGAAATATATGCCGGCGATGCAGCAGACAAGATGGAGATTGCCGAACCGCTCACGTTTCTTTTCGGTATATGATTATATGGCGACACTCAAGACCTGACTTTAATGTAAATTAATGCGTATATTTGCAGCGTCAATTATATTTTAAACAAAATTAATATGATGAATCGACTACTTTTACCGGCAGCGGCATGCATCGCCATGTTAATCTCATGTACAGGAAATAAGAGTACAGCCGAAACAAACGTGCAAGCGACAACAGCCGGGGCAGATTTACGAGGAAAATGGTATATCGAGAATATCGTTATCAATGACTCGACATACGTGCGTCCGGAAGAAGAAGTGCCGGGTGTGGCACAATATGTCATTTTTGATGACAGTACATATTTCATCCAAACCAACTGCAACAGCATTTCCGGAACTTATGTAGTTAACGGCGATTCCATCACACTCGGAGACGGTGCTATGACTGAAATGGCTTGTGACAACATGGCAACAGAAGACATACTCCGTCAGGTATTGCCACTCATAAAGACAATAGACGAGGAAAACGACAGCATTGTCAGGCTAAACAGCTTGAACGGTCCGGAATATATAGTGATGCGGAAAGCCGCCGAAAAACAATAAGCGCTAGTAAAAGATGAGACCGATGAGAAAAGCGAGCCGGATGAAAGACCCGGCATGGGCGCTGGAAGTATTTGACAAAGCGCCTTATGTCACGGTAAGTATGACACGTCCCGACAGCACACCCTACGGACTCCCCCTTTCTCTTGTAAGAAAAGATGAGCGTACGTTTTACTTCCATTGTGCCGATGAAGGAGAGAAAATCGACTGCCTCAAAGCCAATCCTGTCGTAAGTCTTTCAGCAGTAAGCCGATGTATGCCCAAATTTGAAGAAGAAAAAGAAACCTTCACCGAATATTTTCATTCGGCTATCGCCATAGGGAAAGCGGAGCGTGTAACTGATAATGAAGAAAAAACCGAGGCATTACGATTACTGTGTGAAAGATTTCTGCCTAAATATATGAATCATTTTGATAATGCGATAGCCCGAAGTCTTGATCGTACAACCATTATTAAAATAACACTTACCGAAGACCCGGTAGGCAAATGCAAACCGTAATCATATAACACTACCGATGAACGAAGCTGCAAACAACGAGATAAGGATTGATGTGACGCGACAAACTCCTGAAGAGCTCGCCCTTGCCGCAGAACATGCACAGCTGATATTCCGGTTTAATCACACGATGCCCGGAACCGATGAATACAACGCACTGATGCATCGTATATTCCCGTCAATGGGGGAAAGGAGTCGTGTCACGGCACCCTTGACGGCAATAAGACCACATAATGTAAGAATAGGAAAAGATGTCATAATCATGCCCGGATGCCTGATGATGTCGGCGGGAGGCATTACTATTGATGACGGGACGATGATTGCCGCAAATGTACAACTCATCTCCAATAATCATGACCTGTACCAACGCAGTATAATCACCTGCAAACCGGTGCATATAGGTAAAAACGCATGGATAGGGGCCGGAGCCACCATATTACCCGGAGTAACAGTTGGTGACAACGCTGTGGTAGGCGCAGCAAGCGTAGTCACTAAAAATGTAGCCTCCGACACGATTGTAGCAGGAAATCCGGCAAAATTCATTAGACGCATCATGCCGCAAGCGGAGTGCGCGGTAATAAACGAAGATGACGAAACCGAGCAACTCGGGCTTGACAGTTGCGGAGACTAAAGAATAAAAGGAGGGGATGATTGTCCATACAGGCTATCATCCCCTCATAAATCAGTATTAGTTACAATAATCAGATGTCGTCGATGTCGCCTCCAGATTTAGGAGTGGCAACACATAATATCCATAAAAATATCGCGCAACCTACAGCTGCGGTCAATAATGATACCGCCTGCAGCGTAGCAGTGCTACCGACAAGCAACATGAGCCATCCACCGAGGAGCGCGCCGCAAATGCCGACACATACGGCAAATGCCGTGCTGCGTACCTTCTTAACCAGTTTGCCGACCATGAAACCGCCTATTATCCCGATTATTGTCCATACAATCCAAAGTGAGCCTGCCATAATCTAAAATCTTTAATGATTAAATAACTCACCGCGCCGACACAGCGGCACGGTCACGAGTTCCAATACTCAAAAATTGTCAGCCACAATAGCAACAACGCAATAAGTACCGTCACTCCTATCCATAACCAAGTGGTCACTCGCTGTTGTCTCTCTCTCTTCATAAGATTCCAAAATAAAATAGTCGTTTTGTCATTTTAAAATATAACAACCGACATCGACAATAGTTTGTGAACACCGGCGCGTGACAAGAAAGCCTCAAGTCAACAGCCGAGCACACGGCGTAAAGTGTCAACCTGTGTCTCCCAAAGTTCTTTCGCGTCATCAGTCTCTTCCGCTTCAGCAAAATCCACCACAGCAAGCGTGGTGGAATCAGTAAGCTCATTGACCGAAATCCGCATTTCGAAATAGTCTTTCCCGTTAGAATCATCCCAGCGAAAACGAATCGACTGCTCATTACGTATTCCAAGCACTGTCGCCGACTGTTGCTGACCGTTCCACTCAAAGGTATAGGTCTTCCCCGAAACGGTCACTTTGTCGGCAAACCACTCCTTAAGACCTGAAGCCGATGAAATGTAACTCCACAAAAGCGGAATCGGCACACTTCTCATAGAAAACTCCAACTTAAATTTTTGCTTTTCCATCGTTATAAGAAAAAATCCATAGTGCGAAATAAACATATTTCACCGATACGCCCAAATATTTTTCAGCATAAGTCAGGAGGGAAATTATTTTTTTGACGGCTTATGAAAAATGCGTATATTTGCATTGTGTAAAATAATTGTCATAAGACACTAAAAAATAGTTTTTTTCACTAAATACTAAAATTCATGGTAAGTTACAAAGACCTCGGCTTGGTCAACACTCGTGAGATGTTTGCCAAAGCCATCAAGGGTGGCTATGCAGTCCCCGCTTTCAACTTCAACAACATGGAGCAGCTTCAGGCTATCATCAAGGCAGCTGCCGACGACCGTTCACCTGTGATTCTTCAGGTGTCAAAGGGTGCACGCAACTATGCCAACCCTATCCTGCTCCGCTATATGGCACAGGGCGCTGTCGAGTATGCCAAGAGCCTCGGCTGGGAACATCCCCAGATTTGCCTTCACCTCGACCACGGCGACAGCTTCGAGCTTTGCAAGGATTGTATCGACCACGGCTTCTCTTCAGTTATGATTGACGGCTCTCACCTCCCCTACGAGGAGAACGTAGCGCTCACAAAGAAGGTCGTTGAATATGCCCATCAGTTTGATGTAACTGTAGAAGGTGAGCTTGGTGTGCTTGCCGGCGTAGAAGATGAGGTATCTTCCGACCATCACACCTACACCGACCCCGAAGAAGTCATCGACTTCGCTACCCGTACCGGCTGCGACAGCCTCGCTATCTCAATCGGTACATCTCACGGTGCTTATAAATTTACTCCCGAGCAGTGTACCCGCAACGCTGACGGCAAGCTCGTTCCCCCGCCATTGGCATTCAACGTGCTCGACGCAGTTATGGAGAAACTCCCCGGATTCCCCATCGTACTCCATGGCTCATCTTCAGTTCCTCAGGAATATGTAGACATGATCAACCACTACGGCGGCAAGTTGCCCGATGCTATCGGCATCCCCGAAGAAGAGCTCCGCAAGGCAGCCAAGAGCGCAGTATGCAAGATCAACATCGACTCCGACAGCCGTCTCGCCATGACAGCAGCTGTACGCAAGGTACTTGCTGAAAAGCCTGCAGAGTTTGACCCCCGCAAATATCTCGGTCCGGCTCGCGAAGAAATGGAGAAACTTTACAAGCACAAAATCGAAAATGTGCTTGGCAGCAAGGACAAAGCATAATCAGTCCCACGACTTATTATAACATTAAAAGGAGCGTATCAATTCAGGTACGCTCCTTTTTTCATATTCTCACAAAAGAAACACTTTGGTACTATTCTTTTTTATGTTAACTTTGTAGCAGAGAGACAAGAGTGTCGCTCTACATGTGTTTAATAGCGTACTTACAGCCGTCTTTTTGATTTCCAAACTTCGCAACTTTGTAAAATCACTCTTAAAGACTGTTGCAATGCGACGCTACGCTTGTGTATATATTATTACCTGTAGGAGATTATCTACAAGGGAAAAATATATCATGTTAGCGTGGGCTTCCGCATTGCTCGACAACCCTAAGAGTGAAAGCGATGCGAAGGCTTGGAAATCGAAGGTATCGGGCAATAGGTATGGTTCCCACGCTATATTGTTAATTATCGTCCATGGGAATCGGATGATAGCAAGCATTCTCAACAGTGCATATCGGATTACACATCAAGCAAAAGCTAAAAGAAGACGGACACAGCGTAACATGGTTCGCCTCAAAGATTTGTTGTAGCAGAGCGAATGTCTATAAAATTTTCGAAAAAGAAAACATTGACATTGATTTGCTCAAGCGTATCTGTAATGTCCTGAATCACGACTTTTTTAAAGACTTATCCGATTCTTTCTCAACAAGCCAAACGAAATGACAATTGAAAAGTGTCAAAATATACGATACGCTTTTATCAATAAATCGTAGACACGTCTTTTTAAGAAAAATGCAGTATCTTATCTACCTTTGTCAAAAATTATCACAAACTAATTATTATGAATTATGGAAAAAGTATTTAAAAATTTTGTACTCGTTTTATTTCTAGCACTAACACCAATGATGACCGCTTGTGGCAGTGATGATGAACCAAATAATTTGAGCAACAATTCAATCATTGGCACATGGTCGCAAACAAATGATTATGGAACAATCATAGATATAACATTCAATTCCAATCAAAAGGGTTCCATCGTTTACACCTATCCCTCAGGATCTACAAGTACTGAATTCTTTGAATATACTTATAAAGTTGACAGCGATGGTGACGCCACGTTAAATATACTATCTGAAGAGTGTCAGCTTGAAGGCAGCTATGATGTGGTAATAACTCCCAATCAGCTGACATTGGAAACTTGGGATAACGGACATTCCGTTTACCGCTTCAAAAGAAAATAGATGCTAATTTATTAGAGAATTTGATGGGAGCGTATCAATTATAGTACGCTCCCTTTTTCACTATCTACCATTATTATTTAAGTGAAGTGTGCTGAATCCGCGATTTTTTGAGTAAATTTGCAGTCAGAAGTTACGAAAAGAGTGTAATTTATTGGAAATGAGCATTGGGTAATCGCTCATAATAGTAATAGGTTACGAATTAGTTAGTTATCTACTGCATTATTCTTCTGTGCGTTGCGTAACCTTCAAAGAACTCTTCGTATGCAAAAGTAACAATAAAACGGGAGATTTAGAAATGAATCTCCTGATTTTTTCTTCTCACACAAGTTTTTCCGTAAAAGCGATTTTATCCGTCAGCACACCATCGCCCAAAAAGATTTTGAACGAACGTGTGCCGACTGCCGCATAAGCGGAGAAAAGGGCTTTGCCTCACGCCTAAACAATAGTTTAGACTGATGAGACAAGGCCCCTTTCTTTTGTGCTTATGCCAAAGAGGTGCTTTTACGGGGTTTTGACGATTTTTCTTTTTTCGTTGTCCTTTTGAGCCGGAAGCGGAAAGCCGTGTATGACCGCACATTCCATAAATGGAACAAGCCGTCACTCACGGCAGACAAACCGGGAAGAATGATTTTATCCATCCGACCAAACACGTTTGGCCAAACAGATAAAAACATACTTCCTTGCCGATGGTTTGCTCGGTTTCAC